>UMCT01025224.1_pt1 | contig 44598 bp, 42 predicted proteins | sample 1964291 | NCBI WGS metagenome assembly UMCT01 (sample SAMEA4835974, study PRJEB28245) | human gut metagenome | biome: gut microbiome; material: fecal sample | place: Denmark | collected 2008 | reverse complement strand
GCAAAAAAGATTTTTTTAGTAGTAACTTTCATTATCGTTTTAATCGGAACTCAACCGATAATTTTTCTAATGAAAATGTTCTTATTCAATCTTCATCCGGTACATCCGGCACAGCTAAACTTGCGTATAGAACTAAGGAAAATATAAAAACAGACATTAATAATATTGTTCAATCTTTAAAATATGAGAAAACGGATACAGTATATTCTTCTGTACCGTTATGTCATGGATACGGATTAACAATGGGACTACTCGCTCCATTAAAAGTCGGCGCTAAAATAATTATGGAAAAATGGTTTATGCCAAATCGTTTTGTTGATAGCTGAATATTGTATTCCCCTAATATTCTCCTTGGGACCCCTGAAATATATCAATTGCTTTCAGGAATTGGGAAAGTAGATCAAATAAATTATGAGAAATTTAAATGGCTTTTTTCATCTGGCACTCCATTAACAGCTGAAATAGGCTTAAGCTTTCATAGGGTTGCAAACAGGTGGATTCATCAGGTTTATGGAATGATGGAGGCAAGCACGATATCAGTAAATCAAAAACCTAACGAACAAAATCTATTAAGCGTTGGCTTGCCAGTTCAAAATGTTAAGGTTAAAATAGAAAATGGTTTGTTGTATATTAAAGGATCTTCAATTTCAAGTACATACATTAATGGTAATAAAGTTTTAGATAGAAATACTGGTTGGTTCTGTACTAAAGATAGTGGTTATATAAATAAAGAAGGCAATATTTTCATTAAAAAAAGCGATAATAATAAAAATGATTTAAGTATACGAAAGGATGGAAAATAATGAAAACAGTTATTGGAAAAACTATTGAGTTTGAAGCATGTCATAAACTTCCTGATGAGGATATCTATGGTAAATGTAGAAATCTTCATGGCCACCGATATGAATTGCTTGTTGAAATCTGTGGAGATGTCAATGAGTTCGGATGGTTATGTGATTTTAAGTTTTTAAAAGAGATAATTGAAAAAGTAGTTTTGAGAAAATATGATCATGCATACTTAAATGACTTTTTTAAAATACCAACAGTAGAAATTATTGCTGCGAGTATATTCTAGGATTTATCTAACGCGATGAAAGATGAACCTTTTGAAATTAATAAAATTAGGCTTTTTGAAACCAGAACAAGTTATGCAGAGATAGTAAAATGATAGGAGAAGAAATTTTATGATCGATATACAACAAGAAAAAGATTTGCGAGGAATATACATTAATAAGGTGGGCATAAGAGCCTATGTTCATCCTATAAAAATAAAATCACTTGAAGGTATTTATCAAGACACTGTCTCAAATACAAATATTTATGTCGATTTAGAACCGAACATGCGTGCAATACATATGAGTCGTCTTATTGAAACTCTAAATTCAAATGAGTGTGTCGTTGATTTTGTCTCAATTGAAAAAATGCTAGATTATATAATATCATTGATGGAGTCACAATATGCACAAATTGAAATGCATTTTCCTTATTTTATAAAAAAAGAAGCTCCTATAAGTAAAAAGACAGGCGTTGTAAGTTATGATTGCGTGATATATGCGACAAAACAAAGAGATAAAAATTATAATATTAAAATTCAAGTTGCAATACCAATTATCTCAGTATGTCCTTGTTCCAAAGCTATTAGTAATAGTGGAGCACATAATCAACGTGGGCTTATAATAATAAAATGCCAAATAGATACTGATATTAATATTGAAAGTATAATCCGCTGTACTGAAAAAGCAGCTTCTGCTGAAATTTTTTCGTTGCTAAAGCGTGTAGATGAAAAGTATGTGACGGAATCCAGCTATGAAAATGCAAAGTTTGTTGAAGATATAGTGCGTGATGCTTGGTTGAATCTAAAACAGTTAAAATTTGTGCGACCTGTCAGCATTTCTGTAGAAAATTACGAATCAATCCATAATCATAATGCATATGCTGAGATAATATATGATGGAGGAATACAAAATGATTTATAACAACTGGGATATTGTAGAAAAACAGTTGCGTGGTTATATTATTGATACTATGCAGAAAAATAATATAAATGTGTTTGAGGTTGACGATGAGACAGAGCTGGTAAACGATAGAATTATCAATTCTTTATTATTAATTACACTTATTAGTGGGATAGAAGATATTTTGGATTTACGAGTAGTAAATGACGATGTCGGTATCGAAGATTTTTCTACTATTAACAAAATAATCAATTCTGCTCATAAAGCTTATATGTCTGCAAGAAAGTGTGAAATAGTATGAATTCAAAAATTGCGATTGATGATTTCAGAAAATATCTTGTAAAATATCAAAGCCTTTGTACCTCTACTGAACTGCAGGGTAAAGTTGGAGTGCTTAGTTATATTAAGCGTGTAGGCTGTATTCAATATGATGCTTTAAATGTTGTTGGGAGAAATGCAGATTTGGTTTTACAGTCAAGAATTAGTGATTATTCACCCAATTATTTATATGAATTATTATATGAGGATCGAAAGCTAGTGGATGAATTAGATAAGGTAATGTCTATATTCTCAGTAGAAGACTGGCCATACTTCCAACGCTTTAGAGAGGCTGCAAAATTTAGGTATGGAAGTAACCCTAAGTTACTTGAAATTATAGAAGATGTTCGTCAAACGATTCGGGATAAAGGTCCGGTGACTTCTGATGACTTAGAATATAAACAGTCCGTTGCATGGTCTTGGGCACCCACAAAGTTATCTCGTGCGGCTTTAGAGAGTATGTATTTTTGGGGAGAACTAATTATAGAGAAAAAAATAAACGCAAGAAAAGTCTACGATTTTGCTAATAAATATATTGATAAATCTATTTTACAAGCTACTGATCCTAACCGCACAGAAGAAGATTTTCTTGATTGGTATTTTCTTAGGAGAGTTGGAGCAATTGGAGCATTATGGAACAAATCAAGTGATGCGTGGCTTGGTATTCCTAATTTTAATAAAAGTAATAGAGAGGGCTGCATTAAGCGTTTAATGGATAAAGGATTAATTGAGACTATTGAGGTTGAAAATTTACCTGTAACATTTTATATAAAAGCCGATTGCGATATTGAAAAATATTTGAATATTCCATTTGTGCCTAAAATGGTTATTTTAGCACCATTGGATAATATTATGTGGGATAGAAGATTAATTGATGCAGTTTTCCATTTCGATTACAAATGGGAGGTTTATAAACCGATTATAGAAAGAAAGTATGGCTATTATGTTTTGCCAGTTCTATTTGGAGATCGTTTTATTGCAAGATTTGAACCATTGATGGATAAAAAGTCCGGTTCGCTGATAATTAAAAATTGGTGGTGGGAAAAAGATATTGTTGTAAATAAATCTATTATAGACAATGCCATCATTTGTTTTAAGAATTTCATGAGATATCTTGATGCTAAAACATTACAAATCGATTCAACTATTGCTAAACAAGAAGGTTTAGGTTGTTTGGTTAATTTAAAGATTTAAATATTAAAGGAGTAATTTAAATGCTTAATGCAATGGATGCATTTCAACTAAATTATGAAAAAGAATATGAATACTTTTGTATAAAGAATTGTATAAAACAAATATTAACTTTTTATGGTGTTCATACTCCAATATTCTATATTAATTGTTCTCTTGGCTGGCAAATAAGCTATTCTAATAATTATAAACATGGGTATTTGTTTCAAACAGGAACATTATTCACTAATTTAATAGCATCTCATGAACAACAAATAAAAGATTATTCGCTAAAAGATTATGACCTGCAATCAGCCTGGAAGAAAAACCAAATTAAAGTCAATCAAGACCAACCGATTATCGTATTAGTTGATATGTTTCACCTTCCTTATACCCCCTATTATAAAACAAAGCATTCGGTTCATTCTATAATTCTATGTGGATATATAGAAAATACAAATGAATTTGATGTTATTGATTGGTATGCGCCGTGGTTTTTCAAGGGTGGTGTATCTAAAACGGTTATTGAGGAAGCTAGGTTATCCAATATCGAGGATAATGGTATCCTGGGAAATACATGCATTGATTTTACATGGTATGAAATTAATAAAGGAAATTGGCAAAACAATAATATTGTATGTAACCAAAATTTTAAAAGTAATTTGGATAAATTTTTCAACTCCTCTAATGAAGGTATGATAACTAAAGGTGCTTCTGTTTTATATGAATTATGCGATATTTTAGAAAAAAATATCAACAGCGATGACAATAAATCTGTAATAGAAGACTTTTTGAAAAATTTTCATAGCCAACTATTTTTCATTCCATATAATAAAAATTTATTCAAATGTTACCTTCAGCATTTGATGCAGCATGATCATAATATTGCTAAAAACATTGAACTGGATAAGATAGATAACAACATAAACGAGTGGCGAACATTTATATCGTTTATAATAAAATGCATGGTCTCATTAAAAAGTGAATATCTAGTCAAATTATTAAGGGACTTTGCTTTCTTGATTGAACGTGAATTTGAATTTTATTATTATTTGAAACAAATTGATGAAAGTTGGGGGTGCTGTTAATGCAGATCGCAATCATAGGCGCTGGAAATATAGGAAGTAGCTTGGCGCAAAATTTTGTTCAAAAAAGTTTCAATGTTACCTTAATTGATAAATTGCCAAAGGCTTTAAACAATGCGAAAGACAATATTTTTCAATCTATTCGACTTGGCAATTTATTTTCAAAGATAAAATATGATGCTACTGAGATGATTGAAAATATAGAATTTACTTGTGATATAGATAAAATCAGTAGTATTGATTTTGTTATAGAGAGCATTACGGAATCCATAAAAGAAAAAGAGAATTTGTATCGCCAAATAAATAATATTAGCATTAAAAATAAGATCGTTGCTTCAAATACTTCTTGTATACCTATTACACAGATCGCTTCATGGGTAGATTATCCAGAGAGCATTATAGGGATACACTTTATGAATCCAGTGCCACAAATTGATACTGTCGAAGTAATCATTTCACAATATACCTCTACAAAAACCATTAGTAAAATAGAAAACATATTGAATATGTTGGATAAAAAATTTATAATCATTAAAGATTTTCCGGGATTTATATCTAACCGAATATCCCACTTAATGATAAATGAAGCCGCTTACATCTTTCAAGATCAGTATGTTGAAGCAAAACAAATTGATACTATTTTTAAACAATGTTATGGGCATAAAATGGGACCTTTAGAAACGGCGGATCTCATTGGTTTAGACACTATTGAAAACACCTTAAACCTTTTATATGCATATTATAATGAGGATAAATTTAAATGTTGTCCGGTTATTTCAGAAATGGTCTCCAAAGGATATTATGGTAAAAAGGTCGGAAAAGGTTTTTATAATTATTTAAGGAGTGAATAAATATGTCGGATATTAAATTAAAATTGAGAAGCTTTCTAAATACATATTTTGAAGACTGCGAAATTAATGATGATGATAATATTTTTGAGATCGGGCACATTAGTTCTTTATTTGCAATGCAATTGGTGCTTTTTTTAGAAAAGGAATATAGAATAAAAGTTGCAAATGAAGAAATGGATATGAGCAATTTCAAATCTTTAAACGCCATTGAAAACTTTATAATAAAAAATATAAATAAAACTACTTCAACCTAAGCTCATCATTATGAGAGCGAAAAACGTTACAGTAAGTTAAAGATGAAAAAGCAGAACTAAGAATAACCGAAATCACTACGTAACGAGGGAAAGCTCGCTTTTCCATTTTTAGGACAGACCAGTTTATTTACAAGCTGAAAAAATGTGTGGGGAAGAAATATGAAAAAATTTATTTTGAAAATATTGATTAATATATCCATAAAATTGCCGTTACTTCAAATATTTGTTTTTTCCTGCTTAACTGTGCTGATTATTCGCTTGTCTCTTGCAACAACATTACAAGAATATTGTGAGTATCCTGTGGTTATAGAACAGCAAATCGATGGTCAAGTATTTATAGACTTTGCTGGTGCCCTCGACCAACATATTGACAAGTTTTATGATAAAGGAAATAAGGCGATTCTATTTTGCAATGGCATAGAATATGAAATTATATTATATTGTGATATTATAGATAGTCAGCAATCAAAATATTATTTCGTCAACTCTTCGGATATTAACTTGGATGCAGATAAAATAAAAGTTGTAAGCGCAACCCAAAATTTGTTAGAAAGTATCGTTAATAAGCTGACGAGGAGGAACTATGAGAAATAAAACTTTTGATCACATAAAGTTTTTTCTTAAACTTATAAAATCTCATACCACAATAATATTTACTCAATTTTTCAGTAATTTTTTATTGATGCTCGTTTCTATGATAATGCCTATTATAATAGCTACAATTATTGACGATGTGTTTTATAATAAAAACTTAACATCTTTAAACAATTTAATAATTATTTATCTTACTCTATTTTTAGCTGCACAATTCTTTAGATTAATGGGCTTAATTGCATGGCAATTCATTTCTAACACACTTATATTTAATCTAAAAAGAAAGATATTTTCCTGTCTCATAAAAACAAAGGCCGCTTTTCTTGTAAATAAGAGTACGGGGGATGTCATGCAATACTTTGGTGATGCCGATGAAGTTCTAAATCTTATTGACATAAATATCGTAGCATTTATGAATTCTGGTATGCAATTAGTTTTGGCGGTTATATTTATATGTTTTATTGATTTTAGGTATGCCATACTATTATTATTAACGGTTCCAGTTTCATTTCTCATCACAAAAATAGTTGGGAAAAAAACAAACCATATATATGAACAAAGACGCGAAAAAAGTGGACAATATTCAGGATGGTTATATGAAATTTTAGATGGTTTGCGTGAAATCAAACTACTGGGAGTATCAAATGTAATAAAAAAAACTTTTACTTGTAGAAATACAGAGTTAATTCGATTACAGAATGAAGCCAGTAAAGTAGGTGTAATATCAGATATAGTTTTTGGCCTCATAACATTGTTATCAGATTTAAGCTTATATATACTTTCTGCAGTTTTAATCATGAAAGATCAAATAACTATAGGGCTTTTTGTAGCGGTATTACAATATTTTTCACAGTCAAAAACGCAGTTCAACTCGGTTTTAAATACATTTATTGATTTTAAAAGAAGACAGATAAATTTGAAGAACATAATGAATGTATTTGATTTAGATAAAGAAGAGGAGAGCAAGAGCTCGCCCAATATTAAAAACGGTTCAATCAAATTTAATAATGTGAATTTTGAATACACGGAGGGAGTACCTGTTTTAAAAAATTTAAGTTTTTCCATTGATTCGGGGAAAGTGATTTCTTTTGTTGGTGAAAGCGGCGTTGGAAAAAGTACGATAAGCAATCTGTTAATACGCTTTTTTGAGCCGACCAAAGGAGAAATCTATATTGATGGGCAGAACCTAAATCAATATTCCTTATCTACCTTAAGAAAAGAAATCGGGATAGTCTATCAGGACTTTACTATTTTTAGTGGCAGTGTTAAAGAAAACCTTCTTTTATTAAATCCTGATGCATCAGATGAGCAAATAATTGATGTGTGTAAAAAAACCGATATTTATGATATGATACAACAAATGCCCAACGGGTTCAATACAGTTCTTGGAGTTAATGGTTTTGATATATCTGGAGGTCAAAAGCAAAGACTGGCGATAGCAAGAATTTTGATGAAAAATCCAAAGATACTAATTTTAGACGAAGCCACTTCCTCCTTAGATAATCAAACAGAACAAACCATATTGAGATCTTTAAATTCAGTTAAAGAAAATAGAACGATTATTATCATTGCTCATAAATTAAGCAATGTTATTGATAGTGATAAAATTTTTGTAATGGATGACGGTACAATTGTAGCCAAAGGAACGCATAAGGAACTCATGGATCATTCTCCCACTTATAAAAAAATGTTCAATAAAGAAATCACAGAAAGAGAGGGGGCTGCTAGTTATGAAACGATATAGTATTTATAAGACATTGACCAATATAGACAAAACTCTACGTGGGAAAATTCTTGTAATATTTTTTATCAATGTGGTTGTCATACTATTAAGCTTTATCCACCCCTATATATATAAAACATTCGTTGATCGAGTGCTTGGCAAAAAAGAATGGTCAATGCTTTTATATGTATGCTTGGGATTTATTTTTTTATTTATAATAAATAATTTATCTTCCATTACTCTTACTTATTTTACCAATAAATTGAATAACATATTATCTTTTAAACTAAAAGTCAAATTAATAACAATTTATTTAAATATGCATTTTTCAAAAATGAATAGGTTTAATACGGGAGAGCTAAAAACAATCTTAGAGGGCGATACAAATAAGTTAGTGTCTTTCATATCATCACATATTATCGATACTATTATCAATTTCGGTTATGTTATTGTCTATTTTATTGCTTTGCTTTTTATTAATTGGCAAATGACACTGGTCTTTTTGATATTGAGTTTAATATCAATATTATTCAATAAATTAATATCAACAAAGGTTGAGGAGAATAATGTAAGAAATAGAAACGCTACTAGCGAATTTAGCAATTGGCTATTTTCCTGTTTTTATAATTGGAAAGAAATTAAGGCCAATTCAATTGAAACCGTACAAGAAAATACTTTTGTAAAATATGGTGAAAAATTTATCCGTATCGGAAATAAGAATGTTCTATATTGGACAATATCGCGCCTTATTGCTGCATTTAAGACTGATTTGGTGATGTATGCCGGAATTTTTTTCATCGGTGCATTTTATGTAGTAAACGATATAATCACAGTTGGAACTGTTCTTATGTACATATCATACTTAAGCGTGTTTTTGAGGAAGATAGATGAAATTATAGAGTTGAATATTGATTTTAAAAGCAGCCAATATCATTATGATAAGGTTATATCACTTTTAGATGAAATGCCAACAGGAAAGAACATTAAAGCCATTCCCGGAAACCTCTCGAGTAAACTTGAAATTCGTAATCTTTGCTTTTCATATAACGATGATAAGAAAATTTTAAACAATATAAATCTCTTGATTGGTTCGGGCGAAAAATTAGCAATTGTAGGAAAAAGCGGACATGGAAAAACCACATTGATAAAATGTATAATTGGAATGTGTATTCCCCAAAGCGGAGAAATCATATATCGAGGAATTGATATAAATGAAAATGGTGGGGTTCATTTTTATAGAGATTTAGGTTTGGTAATGCAGGATCCGATAATATTTAATCTTACAATAAACGAAAATTTATTACTGGGTAGCCCAAAAGCGTCTGAGTCTGATATTATTCAAGCTTGTAAATGTGCAGAAATTGATGATTTTATACACACGTTACCCAATCAATACAATACTCTTATTGGTGAAAAAGGTATACGTTTATCTGGAGGGCAAAAACAACGGCTGGCAATAGCTAGAGCCTTACTAACTAATCCGAAATTTATTATTTTTGACGAAGCGACTTCAGCTCTTAATTATGAACTAGAACAAAAAATTAATAATAATATTGCTACTAATTTTTCGGACGTCACTTTTGTACATATAACACACAGATTGTCATCTCTCGTGTCGTGTGATCGTATAGTCGTGATAAACGAAGGAGAAATAGTGGGTGACGGAAAGTTTGGTGACTTATTAAAAAACAATCAAAGTTTTATTCAGTTATACAAAGATCAGTACCAAAAACAATATTTATAAAAGGAGCTACCAAATGGCAAGAGTATGTTTCTTAACACATCCAGCGGCAGGACATATTTATACAGCAGTAGATTTAATGAAAAGTTTAATTATTCGTGGAGAACAAATAGAGGTATATTCCAGTAATAGTTTTAGAGAAAGAATTCTTGAAGTCGGTGCAAGTTTTATACCGTACGTTTTGGATGAAGAGGATTCGGATATTGACGCTTATTTTAGAAATTTAATTACACTACATAAAGAAAGAATGAATAAGGTTGAGAACAGGGATGCCAATGGGCTTGATGCTATTTTTCCATTTTTTGATCAATTATGTAAATTCTATAAATCGGTTGAAGAAAAAATGGCATCTGATATTATTGAGAAAAAATATGATTATATTATTCATGATTCTTGCTGCCCATTAGGGAAATGGATCGCAAAAAAAATCAATATTCCCGCAGTGTGTATAATGCCCAATCAAGTATTTAAACATGATATGCTTTTTGATGATCCTACGTTGTTTTTTCGTGTTTTTCTCAAAAAGGATCCTACAGGTCTTTCCAACGAACAAGTAATAAAACAAACAAATCGGTTTATTTATATAATGGACAATTTTCTAATGCAACGTTATGGATTTGACAAAGATTTTTCTTCGATAGACACAATGATTAGTGAGGAAGAATTGAATTTAGTCTTCTCTTCTCAAGAGCTTCAACCATATGGCAAACGTTATGGAAATAACTATGTTTTTATAGGACCTGCAATACAGACAAACCAAAAGTTGGATTTAGAAATCAAACATCCTATTATCCACATCGCTTTAGGAACTATAAATAATAATAATGATATCTTTTACAATGCATGTATTAGACTATTTAAAGATTATCCATATACAATAGTTATGGCTGTAGGTAATAATACGCACATCGAAAATTGGGGGAATATTCCAGACAATTTTATTATTGCTCCGTTTTTTAAACAGCAGAGAGCCATTTTAGAACAGTCCGTTCTTTTTATCACGCATGGGGGAACAAGTATGAATGATGCATTATACTATAACGTTCCTTTGCTGACAGTTGATACTCCAAATGCATACAGTGATCACATCTTGATGTGCGAACAAGCTCAAAGGCTTAATGTTGGGATTCATATTAATACATGTGCCATTACATACGAAGTTCTTAAATTTGCAGTAGAAAAAATATTTGATAATTATTTATTTTATAAAAACAATGCTACAAAGATAGGAGACACTCTAAGAAATGCTGGTGGGAGTGCTGTGGGAGCTGATAGAATTCTTGAATATGTAGCGAAATACAATAAGAGGTGATAAATATGAATAAGACGGAAAAAATGAAACTTGTAATATGGGATTTAGATAACACCATTTGGGATGGCATTTTGTTAGAAGATGATAAAGTCATATTAAAAACAGGAATAATCAATATCATCGAGATATTGGATCAACGAGGTATCTTACAATCCATTGCCAGTAAAAACGATTATTCTTTAGCGTTTTCAAAATTAAAGGAATATGATATTGACCATTTTTTTATTTTGCCACAAATAAATTGGAATAGTAAATCGATGTCAATTAGGTATTTATCTAAACGGCTGAACATTGATCCAAAATTTATCGCGTTCATTGATGACCAAAAAAATGAGTTAATGCAAGTTAAATATAAATTTCCTAGTATTAAAACTATTGATTCAAAAAATATAGACAATATTTTATCTATGCCCAGCATGTCGCCTGATTTTATTTCAGACGAATCATGTAACAGAAGAGAAATATATCTAACTGATTTAAAACGACAGGATGCAAAAAATGATTTTAATGGAACCGATGAAGGTTTCCTTAAAACACTTGGTATGCATTTAACTGTTAAGAAAGCATATGAAAGAGATCTTGAAAGAATTACAGAACTTACATATAGAACTCATCAGTTAAATTCAACAGGCATTTGCTACTCCCATGATCAACTTCGAGAATATTGCAATTCTGATGAATATTTATTGTTGATTGCTGAAATGATTGATAAATATGGCGACTATGGGAAAATAGGGTTTGCGTTGATTCATTCTAAAAAAGATGCATGGACGATAAAGCTATTTTTGATATCGTGTCGTGTCATAACATATGGAATTGGTAGCTTATTTTTAAATCTTATACGTCAAAAAGCAATAAAGGAAGGCAAAAAATTATTTGCTGAGTATGTCCCGAATGAGGTGAATAATCTAATGAATATTGCATTCCGTTTTACCGGATTCAAAGAATATTCTCAAAAAAATGGAATTCAAATATTATATAACGATTATTCGGACAGTTATTCTCTGCCTAAATATATAAAAATAAAATATGAACTGGATTAAATATATTATAAGGAAATATAATTATGAAATTTAAAAATATAAATATTATTTATAATGGAAGAACATATTCTCAACAAGACTATGAAGATTTTGTTCATAAACATTATAGTGCTTATAAGGGCATAGAAAAGACAATAATCTTGATGGAACGGACTCCCGATTTATTATTTTCAATTTGTATGTGTATAGAGAATAATATCACCTATATACCTATTGATCCAACCTATCCTAAAGAGCGTATCAACTATATAATTGAAAATTCAAATGCCACTTCAATAATTAATGATACAAATATAGACATCGCTCCCTTAGCAAGGATAGGACACAATGCATCTAATGATGATAATCTTGCCTATATATTATATACTTCTGGATCAACCGGAAACCCTAAAGGGGTTGAAATAACAAAAGAAGGGCTGCATAATTTCATTGAAGGGGTATCAGAAATTATTGATTTTTCAATAGGCAAACGAATAGCATGTTTTACAACAGTATCTTTTGATATTTTTTTCCTTGAAAGCATTATGCCTTTATACAAAGGGCTAACTGTAGTTTTGGCTAATGATAACGAGCAGCGTAATCCTAAGTTAATGGCTGATTTTATTGTGAATAATAAAGTCGATATGGTTCAAATGACGCCTTCTCGAATGCAATTATTATTGAATTACGACAGTGATTTATCTTGTTTACGAGATGTTAAAGAAATAATGATTGGTGGCGATCAGTTCCCATTAAATTTATTGAAAAAATTACAACAAGTAACAGCGGCTAAAATATACAATATGTATGGTCCAACGGAAACAACAATTTGGTCTACAGTAAGTGAACTAACAGGAAAAGATCAAATAGATATAGGTAAACCAATAAAAAACACTCAAATATTTATAACTGATGAACTCTTAAATCCTCTAGCCAGTGGACAAGTCGGAGAAATTTGTATTGCCGGAGCAGGACTCGCAAAGGGCTATTATGGTAAAAATGAGTTAACAGCTGAAAAATTTGTTTTCTTGCCTTCCAAACCTGAAATGAAAGTTTATCGGACTGGTGATTTAGGAAAATGCTTGCAAAATGGAGATTATGAATGCTTAGGTCGTATTGATAATCAGGTGAAAATTCGTGGTTATAGGATTGAGCTTGAAGAAATAGAAAGAAATATTAATCAATATCCTGCAATACTACAATCAGTGGTTCGTGTCATTGATTTAGGCGAATCAGATAAACGTTTAGATGCTTTTTATATTAGTGATCAATTTGTGGATGAAAATAAATTGAAACAATTCCTTTTGCAAAAACTACCGGAATATATGGTTCCTGTAAAGTATATACCAATTAAAGAATTTGTCTATCTTCCCAATGGAAAAATAGACAGGAGGGGCTTTAATAACTTAGATGCATTATGCTCCGCAATAACAAATGATAATATAAATGACGATTTATTATCGAATGGGCAACAAATAATATTTGATACAATAAAAGCAAACTTTGATGAGGAACAATTCTCAAATATAAGCTTAGATACAGAGATGTTGAGCGTAGGAATAGACTCCATAACGTTTATAACTATTATTGTTTCGCTAGAAGAAAAATTTGGATTTGAGTTTGATAATGAAATGTTGCTCATTACAGCGTTCCCAACAATAAAATCCATGGTTGATTATGTAGAGTTAAAAATTAATTCGATTGGAATGGTAGAGTAATTATATGATTCGAGACATTCTGGATGCAAATTCGTATTTCGAATTAGTGTTAAAACATAAAAACAGCAACAAGTATACATTAGTTCCTTTGGATAAGGAACCATTAAATAAAGAATGTGGTGCTGAAGTTGGGATCGGATTAATTAATGGAATTAAATTGCTGACAATTAGTTTGGATAAAAATTATAAAATGGGAACAATGGGAATAAAGGAGGGCGAAAAAATAACTTTAGCTTTTGAATACGCAACGAAAAAGAGGCTTCCAGTACTTTCAGTAGTTGCATCAGGGGGAGTTCGTATACATGAAGGAACGCCCGCATTAATGCAAATGGTAAAAACTGCTGCGGCTGTTAAGCTCCATAGCGACAAGGGATTGTTGTATGTATCTGTTATTGCTGATCCAACCTTGGGGGGTGTTAGTGCTAGTTTTGCTTCTTTAGCAGACATCATAATTGCGGAGGAAGGTGCAAGGTATGGATTCTCAGGAAAACAAATTATTTGTGAAACTACACATGAACAGATACCTGATGGTTTTCAAACAGCAGAATATGCAAAAAAGCATGGGATGGTTGATATTGTTACAAATAGAAGCAATATAAAATTAATTATTAAAGCTGTTTTTCGATTACACGCTAAAAGAAAGATGAGATAGTAATGACAAATTATTTGGAGATAACTAAAAATAAACAGCGTCCTACCTCGATGGATTACATAAATTATATTTTTACCGACTTCTTGGAATTAAGCGGTGATAGACTATATGCTGATGATAAGTCTGTTATTGGAGGAATTGCTTTCTTGGAAAATACCCCAGTAACTGTTATTGGGCAAATGAGGGGTAAAAATATACAAGAGCAGATACGATATAATTTTTCAATGACAAGTCCCGAAGGATTCAGAAAATCACTGAGGTTAATGCATCAGGCAGAAAAATTTAAACGCCCAATTATATGCTTTATTGATACTATAGGTGCATATCCAGGTGTGTTGGCTGAAGAACATGGACAAGCTGCTGCAATAGCAAATAGTATTAAAGAAATGGTGTTTATAAAGGTTCCGATTATCTCAGTCCTTATTGGTCATGGGGGCAGTGGCGGAGCTTTAGCATTATGTGTTGCAGATGAAATAGCTATACTTGAATATGCTGTTTTTAGTGTTATCTCTCCCAAGGCTGGTGCAAACATTCTATGGAAAGATTCCAGCAAGGAAGATGAAGCTAGTAATTTATTTAAGATGACCTCTTTAGATTTATATAGTCAAGGTGTCGTTGATTATATTATTAAAGAGCCGAAGGGAGGAGCACATACAAATTATATTGAGATAACTGGCACAGTTAAAGAATATGTCTTGCAAGCGATAAAGAAGTATCAAAAAATGAGTTCTTCTAGCCTTATAAAAGCTAGAAATAAAAAGTATAGGTATATAACTCGTTTATTAGGAGGCAAATTATGAATTTCGAACTATCAGAAACGCAAAAACAATATAAGGCTGAAATATATCATTTTTCTAAACAAAACTTAAATGACGTAACTAGATTAAATAGTTTTCCCAAAGATTTATGGGAAAAGATATCCGGTTTTGGGTTAAATGGTATAACTATCCCTGAAGAATCTGGAGGGTTAGGAGAAAGCTATCTGACAGCTGCAATCTGCATGGAAGCATTAGGCTATAGTTGTGAAAATAATGGTCTCATTTTCGTATTAACGAATCATATCTGGGTAGCTTTAAATATCATTGACTTATATGGAACATCAGCACAAAAAGAAAAATATTTGCCCTCTATGCTTTCAGGTAAAAAGATAGGTGCATTTGCATTGACGGAAGCCGATTCAGGATCAGATGCTATGGCTATGAGATCTTTTGCTAAAAAACAACAATATGGATATGAATTAAATGGCAGTAAAATGTTTGTTTCTAATGGGCCCATTGCTGATATATTCATTGTTGTGGCGCTAACAAAACAAGAACCTAAAGAATATACAGTATTTATCGTAGAAAAAGAATTTCCTGGAATAAAAGTAGGTAAAGAAATTGAAAAAATGGGGCTAGATTGTTGTCCAATTTCGGAAATAACATTTGATCGGTGTCTCATTCCTTTTGAAAATGTATTAGGAAAATCAGGATCAGGTAATATAATTATGGCAGAAGTTTTAACATGGGAACGTTGTTATGAATTTGCTCCTCATGTTGGAGCAATGCAAAGGATACTTGATTGTTGCTTAAAATATGTAAACGAGCGAAAGCAATTTGGTAAATATATTAAAGAATTTCAAGCAGTTTCTCATATAATCGCTGATATGCAAGTTGCGATTGAATTGTCTAGGACCTTATTGTATAAGGTGGCTTGGCTAAAAGATCAAGGAAAGAAAGCCTATAAGGAAGCTGCGATTTTTAAGCTTTTTGTTAGTGAGAGCTACATAAAAATTTGTCAAAACGCTATGCAAATTTTTGGAGCATACGGATACACAAAAGAGTATGGTATTGAACGTGAATTGCGAGATGCAATGGCGTGCAGTATTTATTCTGGTACCTCCGCTATACAGCGAAATACTATTTTTCAATTATTATCAATTTAGGAGTAAATTATGCTTACGATAGCCGTTTGTTTGAAATATGTACGCTCAGAATTATTATTTGAAAAACAGTTGAATGATTTTGAGTATTCAATAAACCCCTATGACCTTTTCATGCTTGAACAAATAATAGCTTTCAAAAAAATTGTATCGAGTCGTATTATTGGAATAGTTATGGGGCCTAAGGAATGTTCAGAAGCGACGAAAAGAAGTATAGCCATGGGCATCGATGATTTATACTTAATAAGCGATCCTTGTTTCTCAGGGTCAGACACATATGCAACTTCTTATATTTTAAGCTGTGCCTTGCAAAAAGTTGGAAAAATAGATATGTACGCTTTTGGCGAAAAGGCTCTCGATGGTGAAACAGGCCAAGTTCCAATAGGTGTTGCGAGTCGTTTGAATTTATCATATGTCACGGGTATAAAGAAAATCATAGCGTATTCAGATAGATGCATCCAATTGGAACGTCAATTTATGCAGAAAACCGAAGGTATATTACATCCAGTTCCTGTTGTTTTATGTTTTAAGGGATTTTCAACATTTGGAGCTGAAATTAACTTGACTATGTTAAAAAAAGCACAAAAATATTCGCCAATTGTTATTAATGCTAATTCTCTTCAAATAAATAAACAGAGATGTGGACAAAGGGGTTCAAAAACAAAAGTAATTAGCGTTGAAAAAATGATTCCTCAGAGGCGCTCCGAAATACTGGATGGGACATCGAAAGAGAAAGCTGACATGCTTCAGATATTACTTTCGAAAGGAGGTAGTAGAGTATGATTAACATTTGGGTTGTATGTTCAGAGCGCCCGGAAGGATTTGGAAGACACTCTTTTGAATTACTAAGTAAAGCGAAAAGTTTGGTATGTGATGGTATGAGAGTTTCTGCGATTTGTTTTGGCGAACATAATAAAAGTATGTTACAGTATCTATTTCATTACGGGGCAAACGAAATTATTTGCACACCGACGTTTAATATTGATTGCATACAGGCCACAAAAATCTTATTTGATATGCTGAATGGCATAGAATGCAAACCAAATTTAATAATATTCCCTGCTACAGAATGGGGTAAAAATATTGCGGCGGAACTTGCAGTGAAAATTGATGGGGGTTTAACTTCTGAGTGCATTGATATTGAATATAAAAAAATCAATAATATTTATCAATTTGTATTTACTAGAGCTGCCATTTGCTCTACGGTATTAGCAAAAATAATATGTGCCAACACCAACATTTGTATGTGCACTTGTAAAGAGAGAACTTTTATGGCTAACAAAACAATTTGTACTAATAATTATTCCATTCGTGAATGGATAAGTGAGACTCATGAAACTGATTTACAGGGGACAATTCTTTATTCAGAGCCCGCTGTATTTCAAAACAGAAATATGTTATTAGAAAGTTCGAAGATAGTGTTCGGTTTAGGACGTGGTATAAAGGGGAAAAATGATTTAGAGTTAGTTAAGAAGGTAGCTCGAAAATATAATGCCGTAATCGCAGGCTCACGGGGTATCGTAGAAGATGGTTTTATAGAGAAAGAAAATCAAATAGGACAATCTGGTATTAGTGTTTCACCAGATATTTATGTAGCTATAGGGATTTCTGGTGCATCGCAGCATATGGTCGGGGTTAAGAACGCTAAAAAAATAATCGCTATAAATTCATGTCGTCAAGCTCCTATTTTCGCGTATGCTGATTATTGTATAATTGATGATTTCAGAAATGTTTTTGGAGAACTAGTTTAACGACAGGGGGTGATGTTTAATTATGAAAGGTATAATACTTGCTGGTGGAACTGGAGCTCGGTTATATCCGTTGACTTTTGTGACAAGTAAACAACTATTGCCAGTATATAACAAGCCAATGATTTATTATCCTTTGTCTACCTTGATGTTGGCCGGTATTCAGGATATACTTATTATTTCAACTCCTCACGATTTACCGCATTTCCAATCTTTATTTGGAAATGGTGATAAATTAGGTATTAATTTGAGCTATGAAGAACAACCAATGCCAGAGGGAATTGCCCAAGCTTTGTTAATTGGTGAAAAGTTCATCTCGCAAGAGTCATGTGCTTTAATTCTAGGAGACAACATTTTTTATGGTACAGGTTTAAATGCATTACTTCGTGATATTGTAAGAAAAAATAATGGCGCTACGATATTTGGATATCATGTTGTGCGACCAGAAAAATACGGAGTTATCGAATTTGATGATAAAAATAAAATCATATCGATAGAAGAAAAACCTAAAGTTCCTAAATCAAACTATGCTATACCCGGATTGTATTTTTATGATAAGCATGTTTGTGAATATACGAAAGAACTTAAACCATCCTCTCGTAATGAATTGGAAATTACAGACCTAAATTATATATATCTGAAAAACAATCAGCTTGATGTGAAAATATTAGGCCGTGGTTATACATGGTTTGATGTTGGAACTCACGAGGACTTATTTGAAGCTTCTCATTTTATAAAAATTATTGAAGAGCATCAGGATCTAATTATTGCTTCTCCTGAAGAAATTGCTTATCGTAACGGTTGGATTGATGCGTCACGCCTATTATCAGTAGCGGGAAAATATGGGAAATTGAAATATAGACAATATTTAGAAGAATTGTTGAAAGAGGAGAAGATATCAAATGAATGTAGTTAAGACAAAACTGGACGGTGTAGTAATTATTGAGCCTGATATTCATAAAGATAATCGTGGATGGCTTTACGAAAGTTGGTCAGAACAACAATATTCTGAATTAGGAATCAATGCACATTTTGTACAGGATAATCATTTGTTTTCGTTTCAAAAAGGAACTTTACGTGGTTTGCATTTTCAAGTGATGCCTTATGAGCAAGCTAAACTTGTTCGTTGCATTAATGGAGCAGCATTTGACGTCGCAGTTGATGTCCGAAAAAAATCTTCGACTTTTGGACAGTGGATTGGTATAGAGTTGTCACGAACCAATTGCAAACAATTATTTATACCTAAAGGATTTGCGCATGGAGTTTTAACTTTGGAAAATAATACTGAAATTGAATATAAATCCGATAATTTTTATGAGCCCAGTTGTGAGCGTTATATTTGTTGGAACGATCCTCAAATCTCGGTTGAATGGAATATTGAGTTACCAATATTATCTGAGAAAGATCAGAGAGCTCCACTTATTGCCGATTTAATTGCAGGGGGGCAGTTATGAGAATAGTTGTAACTGGCAGCGCAGGATTTATAGCATCAAACTTTGTTTATTATTATCTTGACGTGCATCCCGATGATGAATTAATAGGTTTTGATGCTCTTACATATGCGGGTAATATAAAAACAATAGAATCTGCTTTACAAAATAAGCGATTCACATTTATAAAAGGAGATATCACAGATAAAAATGCAGTTGATGATCTTTTTCGTAGAAAAACTCCCGATGTAATTATAAATTTTGCGGCTGAAAGCCATGTGGATAGGAGTATTGTAAATTCAGACGTTTTTTTACGGACGAATATTAATGGCACGCAGATATTGCTGGAGGCTTGTCGCAAATTTGGTATACAACGCTTTCATCAAATATCGACAGATGAAGTTTATGGCGATTTACCTCTTAATTGTAATGATTTATTTACAGAACAATCACCTATGCGAGCATCAAGTCCATACTCTGCCTCAAAAGCTTCGGCAGATTTACTGGCTTTATCTTATCATCGGACATATGGACTCCCTGTTTCTATATCGCGTTCATCAAATAATTATGGCCCTTATCAACTGCTGGAAAAATTTATTCCACGAATGATTGCAAATGCCCTTAATGATATGGAACTGCCTGTTTATGGGAATGGCGAAAATATTCGAGATTGGATTCATGTGCATGACCATTGTCGGGCGGTAGATATAATAATTCATAATGGGCAAATCGGTGAAGTTTATAATGTTGGAGCTAATACTAAGGTGAGGAATATAAGTATTGTAAAAATGATTCTCAACAAACTCGGAAAGCCTGAATCATTGATAAAATTTGTTTCTGACCGACCGGGGCACGATCTACGTTATGCAATAGATACCACAAAAATTCGTAATGAACTCGGTTGGGAAAGTGAAATGGATTTTCAGGAAGGTATAGCGCAGACAATTCAATGGTATATAGATAATAAGATGTGGTGGAGTAAAATGAAATGATGAAAAATATAGTGTATTTTATAGAAATCTCGGAAAGTATTGATCCTCAACAAAATATACTTATAGATTTTGTTTCAGAAGAAAAAAAACGCAAACTGAGTAAATATCGCTTTAATATTGATATGAAACTAAGCCTTTATGCCGAACTTCTTATACGATGCCAAATTTGTAAATTATTACTTATTTCAAATAAAGAAATTATTTTTGATAAGACGAATAGCGGTAAGCCATATTTACATGGGCATTTGAATTTCTATTTCAATATATCGCATACAAGAACAGCAATTGTTGTTGCTTTATCAGATCAAGAAATCGGTGTGGATATAGAAAAAATAAAACAAGCAAATCTTGCGATTTCAAATAAATTCTTTACTGAATTAGAACAAAAATATATATTTGATAGTTATGATAAAGATAAAGCGTTTTATGAGATTTGGACTAGAAAAGAAGCCTATTTAAAATATATAGGAAATGGTTTGAAAATGCCGTTAACATCATTTGATGTGCAACAATCAAAGATTAAATCTAAAATAACTACATTTCAACTTAATAACTATTTGATATCTGTATGTTTGGAAAAAAACGGAACGAAATTTGATGTTTTGAAATTGTTTGAAAGTCAAATTGTCGATATGGCTTTGACCACATTAAAGTAAAATTATTATTACATGATATGAGCTTATGAAAGAACAAATAATTTTAACATAGAATCATATGAAACAGAAAAAATAGCTTTCACAACTGATGAAATAGTACGATGGGTTTCCGGAAGAGCCTGTACTGTCTGCTTTTGAGAATCGAGCATTACATACCAATAAGGCAGATTTTTTTGCTAGTACAAAACTGACGGCAGGTAACGCTGCAGTACAGCTTGTTGTGATTTCTGCAACCGCTCTCTGACAGATTTTTGCACAAAATCCGAGTTTCACTCTGCGCTGTTCGAGACGAAAAAACACATAGGACTGCTGAAATTCCTCTGCCGTAAATTGATTGAGCGATTCGTTGGATAAAAGAACGTCAAATTGGTTTTTGACGAAATTCCTGTTGAGATCAGTCAGTTTCATTGTTTTTATCTAAGTGTAGTATTTGGCTGCGGTTGACGCGTCCAAGTGTAACGGCTGATGGATAAGTTTCTAAGCTGTAGCGCCGTTTTCCATAAAAATCTGAAATACCAGTTGGCCTTCTTAGTTTTGCAGAGAATAAAAGGGATGCTGTCTTTTTTACAGACGGTATTTCTTTTACCGCTTTTAGCGGTACTGATTTTATGTATCGGCCGGTTTTCATTGATCACTATTCAAATGCATAGTTTATAGACAGCATCGGCAGTGGTTGCGCTTTAAAGTGTGAGAACATGGAAAGGAGTAGTAAATCATAGTTGCATTAAACAACAGTTTTTGTCGTGCTGATGCATGTAAAAGGACTTACTCAGTTCAGATAGTAGCGGATATTTTGCAGATAAGCAAAAACATGACTTACGCTGTGAAAACCGGATTATTGAAAAGGAATTCCTTGAACTGAAACAGAAAGAGGGATTTCTAAATGTTGTTTTCCATACAATATTACAGCATAACTAATAAGCTTAAATTGAATCATGGCGACCTGAAAGCAACGCAGGGTGATACCGGACATGCAGAAATTGATATGATTACCAAAGTATATGCTCATATTCTCAGTGAAGACCGGAAAATCAACGCCCAAAAGTTTGAGAGTGCTTTCTATTCAAATCCAGATTTAAGGAAGGTAACGCCCCCTCAAGAAAAAACGCAGGCACCGCAAATTGATTTGAATGCACTAATCCAACAGCTTCAAAATTCTCCAGAGCTTGCAAACACTTTAGCCTCTATTATTGCGGCGCAGAAAGCTTGCTAACGTAGGATTCGTACTAAACCATTCTGCGTTGCTAATGGTAGAATTAGCAAAAACCCTATTTTTATTAGCAAACTGCAAAAAAATGTTCGATTCCAATTAGCAAAAAGTTTTTGAAGGTAAGAATAGTGATAGTGAAGATAGAATGTAAATTTTCTGTGAGGTGAGTGAAAACAAGAAACGCCGAAAACCCTGATAAATCAAGACTTTCGGCGAAATTTTTGGCGTCTCGGAAGGGATTTGAACCCCCGACACCCGCCTTAGGAGGACAGACCTATCCCCTTGAAGGGGTCTGCAATATCCGTTTCTTGCATAAAATCCGTATTTTTCGGGATTTTAGGGTCAAAAACGAACTGTTTTCCGTAACTTTCGCAGATTTCACAGAAAGTCCTGAGCGCGTGGCACCACGCAGGGTGCCAAAAATGGCACCATTTATTCAAAACAGAACGAAACTACTATTTCGAAGACGCGTCGCCTGCGTCTTTTTCTGTTTCTACGATCGAAATATCGGTGAAGTCGTTTTCGGACGGAGCGCACCTGCGAAGATACTCGTGGCCACCGTCCACCGAGCAGGCGCCGCAGCTGCAGGTCACAAACTGGTGTGTACCCGTCGATTCAATTTCATCGCCGCAACGATTACAGCGAATAGCGTTCTTGATGATTACCATAGATAACCTCACAAATGAAAATTATTAGTTCTTATATTGTAGCTTGTTGGCCATAATAAATCAAGAATATTTTTTCAAAACGTCCGCTCGAAAGTGAATTTGTTTTCAAAATTGTATTGATTATTCGACATACTTTGGCTATAATAGATAATACAAAAATATCCGCTTTAGCGGTCAATCAGATTGAATTTAGAAAGGACTGTGAGCTATGCACGATGTCCAATATTATAAAAGCATATTCGATAAGTACGGAGGCATGATGCGTACCACGCAGCTTGCAGAGGAAAAGATATTCTATCCGCAACGTGAAAAGCTGATCGCAGACGGCTATGTGGAAAAAATCCGCAGAGGCTACTATCAGTGGATTAATCCGGATGACTTCAGTGAGGTGGGAACCGTGATTCGCCTATTCCCTGACGCTATACTCTGCATGGACACAGCGCTTCGTTATTACGGTTATAGCGACCGTACTCCAGGCGACTGGCACCTGGCAGTCAGCAAAGACTCCGGCAAATCCAGATTTAAAATTGACTATCCCTTCGTAAAACCGTATTACGTGGAGCCTGCCGTACTGGAATTGGGTCTGACAACCGGAACCATGGATGGTCATGCCATTCGTATCTATGATAAGGACCGTCTGATTTGCGATTGCCTGCGCTATCGCAACAAGATGGATAAAGAGATATTCAACAAAGCAATTCAGAAATATATCGCAGATCCGGAAAAGAGCATCCCGAAGCTGATGGAATATGCCGGCCCTCTGCGTGTAAAGAAGCTGGCAAAAGATTTGATAGGAGTGTGGCTGTGATGGCAGATATGGCGGTATCCGTTCTGGCAAAACTGAAAAACAAAGCAAAATCATCCGGCATCAGCTATCAGCAGTGCCTGCAGCTATTTTTCCAGGAGGAATTTCTGCGCCGGTTAGCAGGCTCTAAGTACGCAGAAAATTTCGTGCTAAAGGGTGGTCTGTTCATTTACACACTGACAAACTTTGAGAGCAGAGCAACGGTGGACGTGGATTTTCTGATGCGCGGTCTCAACAACGATCTCGCCCGCATGGATGAAATTATAGCTGAAATCCTGGCAGTTGATACCGGTAATGATTTTGTGAAATTCAAGGCAGGCAAAACCGAACCGATTGCAGTGCAGCGTAAATACCATGGTGTCAGCACGCAGATCACCGGATACATAAAGAATGTTCGCGTGCCCTTTAATGTTGATATCGGCGTTGGCGATGTGATCGTACCGAGTGCAGAGCGTCGAAATATTCAGACACAGCTTGAAGGTTACGACAAACCTGAAATCTTGACCTATTCCCTGGAGAGCACCATTGCTGAAAAGTTCGATGCCATCCTGCAGCGCTTTGAGCTGACTGGTCGCATGAAGGACTTTTACGATATTTATTATCTGTCCCGATCCTTTGACTTTGAAGGCATAAAGCTGCAAACCGCAATTCAGGAAACCCTGCAAAATCGCGGCACAGCATATGAAAAGGATACCTTCGACCGCGTCCTCGCCCTTGCAGAGGATGAGGATATGCAGGTAAAGTGGCGCTACTTCCTCAAGACACTTGGAAATCCCGACATGGCCTTTGCAGACGTAATGGAAGGCATCAAAAACTTCCTGCTGCCAGTTTGGGAAGCGATTATGACGGAAGATGAACTACTCATCAACTGGAATTCCGAAACTACAAGCTGGAAGAAATAACGGAAAGAGGAAAAGAAAATGGCTGTAAAGAAAAGTGAATTATACAGTTCCCTGTGGGCGAGCTGTGATGCGTTAAGAGGCGGCATGGATGCCTCGCAATATAAAGATTATATTCTCACACTTCTGTTCGTGAAATACGTTTCGGATAAATTCACAGGTGAGGACTATGCTGACGTCGAGGTGCCGGAGGGCGGCAGCTTTGATGACATGGTCAAGCTGATCGGCAAGAAAAACATTGGCGAAGGCATCAATAAAGTTATTGCAAAGTTGGCCGCAGCGAACAACCTGCGCGGTGTTATTGATAAGGTTTCCTTTAATGACCCCGACAAACTCGGCAAAGGCGATGAAATGGTAAAGAAGCTCAGTAAGCTCATTGAGATTTTCCGCCGTCCCGAATTGGACTTTTCCAAAAACCGCGCCGAAGACGATGATCTTATTGGCGATGCATACGAATACCTGATGCGTAAATTTGCAACTGAAAGCGGCAAGAGTAAAGGTCAGTTCTATACCCCTGCGGAGGTTTCTCGTATTCTTGCCAAGGTCATTGGTATATCCAAAGAAACCAGACCGTCCGCAACTATTTATGACCCTGCCTGCGGTTCGGGCTCTCTGTTGATTCGTGCTCTGAATGAGGCGCCGATTGACTTGTCTGGCTATGGCCAGGAAAAGGATACCACTACCGCCGGTCTTGCTATTATGAATGCGGTGCTTCATAACAAGGTCGCTACCATTAAGGCGGGCAACACCTTCTCTGATCCGCAGTATTTTGAAACTGGATCGGACGAAACTGTGCTGCGCCGATTTGACTATATCGTAGCCAACCCGCCGTTTTCCATTAAAAACTGGACCGATGGCGTGAAGGAATACGGCAGATTCGATGGATATGGCGAAAGACCGCCCGAAAAGAACGGTGACTATGCGTGGCTGATGCATATCCTGAAATCCTTGAAGCGTACCGGTAAGGCAGCAGTTATTCTGCCTCACGGCGTGTTGTTCCGCGGCAACGCAGAGGGTGAGATCAGAAAAGCCCTGATCAAAACCGGCTACATCAAGGGTATTATTGGCCTGCCTGCAAACTTGTTCTATGGTACTGGTATCCCTGCATGCATTATCATTATCGACAAGGAAGATGCAGACGAGCGCACCGGTATCTTTATGATCGATGCAAGCCACGATTTCGTCAAGGACGGCAACAAGAACCGTCTGCGCGAGCGTGACATTTATAAAATTGTAACCACCTTTAACGAGCAGATAACCGACAATCCTCATTATGCGCGTTTTGTGCCTATGAGTGAGATCATCGGTAAAAACGATTATAACCTGAACATTTCCCGCTATATCGATTCCGGTATCAGCGAAGACCTGCAGAGCATCGAAGCCCATTTAAAGGGAGGTATCCCTGCTTATGATGTGGATGGCATGGAACGCTACTGGTCTGTTTTCGGTTTACTGAAGAACAAGCTGTTTTCTGTTTTGCGTGACGGTTTCTATCAGCTCAATGTTTCCAAGGACGAAGTGCACCCTCTCATTCACGAGGACGAGGAATTTTCCTCCTACGCGGATAAAATCGACAACGCCTTCGTTGCATGGCGTAGCGCTGTCGATCAGGAGCTGCGTAGCATCAATGCATACGTGAACGCTAAGGACCTGATTATTCGTTTGGCAGAGCAGATTTTGATTCAGTTTGAAGGCGTGGAGCTGATTGACAAGTACGACGTTTATCAGGTGCTTCTTGCTTACTGGCAGGAGGTCATGTCCGACGACGTGTATCTGCTGATTCAGGATGGCTATGAGGCCGGCCGTGAACTTAGCTATGAATATGTTGTAAAAACCAAGACCGAAGGTGACGAAACAATTACCATCGTTACGGATAAGGTCAAGAGCTGGGATGGCAAGCTAATTCCTAAGAGCATTATCATCGACACCTATTTTGCCGAGGAAGCTAAGGCGATTGAAGCCGCTGAGGTGATTGTGGCAGATACGCAGGCGCAGATTGATGAACTGCTTGAAAGCGCCGAAGATAGTTCTGCCATTGCAGAATTGATGGACGATAAAGGCAAAATTGCCGCCAAAGCTCTTAAAGCCGCAATTGATGAGATCCGCAGCAAGATTCATTCGGACGAAATTGATGCACTTCTTGCGTTGCTGAATTTGCTTCCGATGAAGAAAAAGGATATGGACAGCTATCTGGCCAAGCATCCTATTTGTGCGTCTGCGAAAAACGACAAGGGAAATGTGAACGCCAGCAGTGTAAAGGCACGTATTGCTATTCTGCGTGAAACCACGCCCGTACCGGAAATGTTCGCAGAAGATTACGAGCAGCTTATGTCTTTGTTTACCTTGATGGCTAAGAACGATGAGCAGAGCAAGCTAGTAAAAGCGCTGAAGGTACAGCTGGAGGAAAAGGTGAAAGAAAAATACACCGTTCTTACCGTGGAGGAAATCAAAGAGCTGCTTGTCAACAAGAAGTGGTACTATTCCGTTTTTGATGGTATTGACGCACTGTATGTCGCAATTTCCCACAGCATCACTAACCGTATTGTGGAGCTGGCGGAGCGTTATGAAGATACGCTTCCCACGCTGTCCACAGCGGTTGACGACTATGAAGCCAGAGTGAAATCGCATCTGGAAAGGATGGGATTTGTATGGTGAAACCGGGATATAAACAAACGGAAATAGGTGTGATGCCAGAATCGTGGGATACCATTACCTTAGAAGATTGTTTTGCCATTTTGCCCAATAACACCCTCTCACGTGCAGAACTGAATTATAACGGCGGTCAGATCCGGAATATCCATTACGGCGATATTCTCGTAAAATTTCCCGCCGTGCTGGATTGTTCTGCAGAAGGACTGCCCTATATCAACAAGGAAAAGGTCGCTAAAGCCAGCAAAGGATTTTTGCGTGATGGCGATTTGATTATGGCAGATACAGCAGAGGATGTTATTGTTGGTAAATCCACTGAAGTAATTGGCATTGGTGATAGTAAGGTTGTTTCCGGTTTGCATACCATTCCTTGCAGACCTAAGGATGCAGAAATGTTTGCGCCTAAATGGTTGGGATATTTCATCAATCACTGCACGTACCACGATCAGCTGATTCCCTATATAACAGGAATCAAGGTGTCTTCTGTTTCGAAAAGCGCAATTTCCAGCACCGTTATAGCTATACCGCCTAAGCCGGAGCAGAAAGCTATTGCCGAGGCGCTGTCTGACATCGACATCCTAATTGTGAATTTGGAAAAACTGATTGCAAAGAAAAAAGCAATCAAACAGGGCGCGATGCAGGAACTGCTGACCGGAAAGCGCAGATTGTCGGGATTCACCGAGAAATGGAATAAAATTAAGCTGGGAGAGTGTTGCGGCTTTCTCAGCGGTGGAACCCCCTCTAAAGCAAACAATGAGTGGTGGAACGGTACAATCCCATGGATTTCATCATCAGATATATCGGCAAACGATATAAACCGAATTCCCATTAGTCGTTTTATTTCTCAAGATGCTTTAGAGCACTCTGCGACTAAACTATGCCCGGTACATTCGGTGCTAATTGTGTCCCGTGTTGGTGTTGGAAAAGTTGCGGTAAATTGTTGTGAGTTGTGTACAAGCCAAGATTTTACCACGCTTGTCCCTCGCCTTCATGATGCACATTATTTAGCATACTGCCTTCTTCCTATTATGCAGGAAAAAGCAAGTCAGGCACAAGGAACATCCATAAAAGGAATTACAACTGATGATATTGCTGAAATAGAGGTGTTCCTACCCGAAAAGGATGAACAAAAAGCCATTGCTGGTGTATTGTCGGACATGGACATGGACGTTCAGAGATTAGAACAAAAACTCTTAAAATGCCGTTTGATTAGACAAGGCATGATGAGCGAACTGCTCACCGGTAGAATCAGACTGGTCGAAAAGGAGGATGCGTAATGGACAATATAGGGAAACCTGAAGTTGTTACCCAAAAGCGCGTGATTGATTTCTTTGTAAATAAGCTGCGCTACAACTACATCGGCAATCTGAAAGATCGCGAAAATAGCAATATTGATGAAGGAAAGCTAATCAAGTGGCTGACCGATCGCGGTTATACCGAAGCCATTGCCGTTCGTGCCGTGGAGGAACTGGTCAAAGCCGCCACCAATCTGCAGGAGGGCCTGTACACCGCCAACCGCGAGGTCTATCAGCTTCTGAAATACGGTGCCAAGATCAAAGAGAATGCTGATGAAAACGAAACCACCGTGTATTTCATTGACTGGGAAACTCCCGGTGAGAATCTCTTTGAAATTGCCGAGGAAGTGACCGTAGTTGCCAACAACGAAAAACGCCCCGACCTGGTCATTTATCTAAACGGTATCGCCGTTGCGGTAATCGAACTGAAGAAAAGTACCGTTTCGGTTTCCAACGGTATTCGCCAGAACCTGACCAATCAGCGCGAAATGTTCATTGAACCCTTCTTTACCACCATGCAGTTCTGCATGGCAGGTAACGATAGTGAGGGACTGCGCTACGGCACTATCCGAACCAAGGAGAAATACTATCTTGAGTGGAAGAAGGATGGCTTTGCAGAATATCCGGATGAGCGGGACGATATAGATGTGCGCATTGAAGAAATTTGCGACACCATCCCGAATCGTCTGGACCGCGATTTGTTTGCAATGTTCTATAAAGTTCGCTTCCTGAATTTGATTCACAATTTCCTGATTTTTGATAAAGGGCAGAAAAAGGTGTGCCGCTACAATCAGTACTATGGCATTATGCGTGCGCAGAAGCGCCTTACTGCCGGCAAGGGCGGCATCATTTGGCATACCCAGGGCAGCGGTAAATCGCTCACTATGATTTGGCTGTCCAAGTGGTTGCTTGCCAATATTCCCACCGCACGTGTGCTGATCGTTACGGACCGCGACGAGCTGGACGAGCAGATTGAAAAGAATTTCAAAGGCGTATATGAAACCATCGTTCGCACCATAAGTGGTGCAGATTTGTTGGCGCGCCTGAATTCCCACGAGGACAGGCTTCTCTGCTCCTTGATTCATAAGTTCGGCAAGCGCGGAGGCGAAGCAAGCGAAAAAGATTACGACCGGTACATAGAAGAACTGAAGGCTTCGCTGCCTGCGAACTTCAGCGCCAAGGACGACATTTTCGTATTCGTAGACGAATGTCATCGCACACAGTCCGGTAAGTTGCATTTGGCCATGAAGACCATTATACCCAACGCTATTTTCGTAGGCTTTACCGGCACGCCTCTTTTGAAGAAGGATAAGGCCACCAGCATTGAAGTGTTCGGCCGCTACATCCACACTTACAAATTCGACGAAGGCGTCGCTGATGGCGTTGTTCTGGATTTACGGTATGAGTACCGCGATATCCCTCAGGAGATTCGGTCGCAGGATAAAATCGACGCTTGGTTTGATGCCAAAACACGCGGCCTTATGCCTCGTGCAAAAGCAAGATTAAAGCAACTTTGGGGTACGATGCAGAGCGTATACAGCTCTCGCGATCGTCTGGATAAAATCGTGTGCGATATCATTATGGATTTCGAGACCAAGCCGCGCCTTATGGACGGCAGCGGTAACGCCATTTTGGTTGCAAACGACATCCTGACGGCGTGTAAGTATTACGAGCTATTCCAGCAGAAGCACTTTTATCAGTGTGCGGTCATTTCCTCTTATGAGCCGCGCAGCGGTGACTTGCGCACCGAAACCGTCAGCGATTCCGAGGAAACCGACGCCTTTGAAAAGTATTGCATCTATTTGCGGATGATTGGCATTGATCCGACTGACACAGCAGACAACACCGGTATCGCCAAAAAGGTTGAGGAATTTGAGGCAGCGGTAAAAGAAAAGTTCGTCAATGAGCCGAACAATATGAAGCTGCTGATCGTTGTTGATAAGCTGCTTACCGGTTTCGATGCCCCGCCCTGCACGTACCTGTATATTGATAAGGTCATGCACGATCACGGGCTATTCCAGGCTATTTGCCGTGTCAACCGTCTGGATGGCGACGACAAGGACTTTGGCTACATTGTCGATTATCAAAAGCTGTTCGGTGATTTGGCGGAGGCGATGGAGAAATATACCTCCGGTGCGTTTGAGGCTTATGCCGATGAAGATGTGGAAGGCTTGTTGAAGGATCGTAAGGCAGAGGCACAAAAGCGCTTTGAAAAGCTTCTCGATGAGCTGGACGAGCTGTGTGAAGGTGTCTCCTATCCGAAGGAGGAACCAGATTATCAGCGCTACTTCTGTGGCGAAAACGGAATCGACATCGAAAACGACGAGGCGTTCGCCAGAATGCGCGAGCGGCTGTACCGTCTGGTCAATTCCCTTATTCGTGCCTATGCTGAAGTAAAGCCTATAATGAGCGACCTCGAGTATTCACCCGCACAGCAGGAGCAGTATGACAAAAAGGTCAACTTCTATGTTGCGCTGAAAGCCACGATCGGTCGCGCTAGCAGTGACTTCATCGACCTGAAGGCTTATGAACCCGGTATGCGCTATTTGATTGATAACTATATCGTGGCGGAGGATTCGCAGATCATCGGTAATTTTGATGATTTCACACTCCTGGATTTCATTTTGGCACAACGCGAAAAGCTGGAAGGCGAAGGAACAAAGTCCAAAGAACAGGAAAGCGCGGCAGAGGCAATTGAAAACAACATCCGTAAAAAGGTTGTTGAAAAGATTGTGCTGAATCCGAAATACTACGAGAAAATGTCCGCCGTTCTGGAGCAGCTTATTCAGGAACGCAAGTTGGGTGTGATCAAGTATGCGGAACTTCTGGAGAAGTACATTGAACTCGCAAGAAATGTTACCAATCCGGAAGATAACGAGGCTTATCCTGAAAAAGTACGTCACAGCGCCGCTATGAGAGCACTTTACGATAATACCGGTTGTGATGCGGATTTAGCAGAAGCTCTCCATGCAGCGGTGTTGCGATCCAGAATGGATAGATTCCATAACGATCCTGTTAAGGAGCGTCGTATTAAGCGTGAACTGCTGAAAATCCTGAAAAGCAAGGATGAAGTGGAGCGCGTATTCAAAATTATTGCAGAACAAGAGGAATACAAATGAAATTGGTGGTAAACGGCATAGAAGTGTCTGTTGTAAAAAAGTCAATAAAAAATATGCACCTCTATGTCAAACCGCCGGAGGGGCGTGTAGAGGTGTCTGCCCCTATTGGTTTGAGCGATGAAAGTATCGAGTTGTTTATTCGTACCAAAATCGGTTGGATACGTCGGCAGCAAGAGAAGTTTGAGAAGCAACCCAGACAGACAGAACGCGAATATGTTTCCGGCGAAGCGTTCTATGTGTGGGGACGGCAGTACTATTTGCTGGTGAATTACAGCAACAAAGGCAATTCGCTTGTGTTAGACGGCGATAAAGCTATCCTCACTGTTCGTGAGGGTAGCACAGTCGAACAGCGAGAACGGTTTATCAACGAATGGTATCGCGGAGTTTTGAAAACCGAAATCGAACAGTTGCTTCCAAAGTGGGTAGAAATCACAGGCCTTCGCCCCGATAGTTGGCAAACAAAAAATATGACAACGCGTTGGGGTACTTGTAATGTAAAAACACGCAAGATTTGGTTGAACTTGCAGATGGCAAAGAAACCGATCGATTGTCTGGAGTATGTAATTTTGCATGAGCTCGCGCATTTGGAGGTAAAAAACCACAACGAGCAGTTCATCGCGATTATGGACCGGCACATGCCAAATTGGCGTGAAATCAGAAAGAAACTTAACGATCAAATTCTGGATTATATGGAATAAGAACAACAAAAAGAATAAGGTGAGCACATGAATGAGTTCGATCGTAATATACTGGTCGTTAGCGAAAATATCTATAAAAATATAGCAAGCATTACAGATGACGATCGTGGCTTTAAGTCGCAGAACATCCTGAATAACCTGCGTCATTTGGTAGAAGCTGTCGATCAGCGTATTTATAGCGAAAAGGCATCTATCACACTTAATAAATATGACGATATCGAACGTTCTGTTGCATATGTTGCCTCACGTGGTGAGCTGAAGTTTTTGAACCGTTTTCATTATTTCCTGCAGGCAGCCGTTTCACATTTTATCCCCGATGAAGACGGAGCAACCCGGTTGATGCTGAAGTACTATGAGTGGTTACTTCGCATCCGAGAGTATGTAAAGAATTCTTTTGGCTTGGATATTTTACAAAACCTTGAGGATTATCCGTTGGATCAGGATGATTCCCTCGTCGAGTATTATGAAAAAATCGCCTTCCAACTGGATCATGTGAGATATTCTTATCGTGCGCCATTGGATAGATTTTACGTGCAGAAAAGCAAAACGTTCTTCTTTGGGGGAAGGATTTATTACGAAATTACAGTAATCCCCGCAGATGACTATTCCAGTAAGTTTAATAGATTTACAGTATTTTCAAAAAAAGAGATACCGACGTACTATGCAATAAAACTCAACTTTATCGACACGGAGATAGAGATTCTCGGACGACGGATGCCTATCAGAGTGATTGATAATTACAAAGTGGCAATTCGCCCCGTCGAATTCGAAGATTTTTCCCGAATCATTAATATGCCGAAGGTTAACGCAGGCACTATAGAGTATAACTCCATGATGGAGTATCTTACTGTGTCCGGAATGAGCTTAACCGAATTGGTTGCCATGGGCGATGAGTATTATGATGCGGTAAAAACAGAAATTCAAAACCTGAGTCGCTCAAATAATTTGTTCAATTCTTTGGATAGATGCAGACAGCTAATAAGGTCGGCAGCGCCGGGGAGTAACATCCTTCGGTATATTCTGCTTAAAATGCGCCACCACATAATGAAATATCAGATAGCAGATCGCCCGAACAACTGGATTTCTTATCTCTGCCTATGGAACGAATGCCTCCCATTTGACAACATGCCGTTTGATGCGTCGCTGGTGTATCATAACCCCTCGCTATTTGACGTCTTTTCGTGTATTGGCAGTAAGGGTCGTGAACACGAAATATTATCCCGAAAAATTCGCATAAACACAGAGCAGAATGTGCAATTGTTCACGCCAACCAAGGATGTGGAGTACATTGGCGATGTGGAAGAACTTGCAAATAAATTCAATTCATTGCTAATCCCTAAACATGTTCCTGTGCGGAGCTTAGTAATAGAAAAAGACAAAGTGTACATCAAAGGGTATGAGGCAGATACCGTAAGCATAATTAACGATCTGATTTCAAGGGTAGGCAGCGGACTGACCGGTTATCGAAACGCTATGGATGCATGGCTGCAGGCAACTCCGGCAGTGGACTGTGATGAAAAGAAAACGATTCTGCTGGACATGTTCAGCAAATACGATCTTGCGCTAATTTATGGAGCAGCAGGAACGGGAAAAACAACACTTATAAAGCACTTGTCTTCCTATTTTGCTGATTCGAGCAAACTGTTTTTAGCAAATACGAATCCAGCAAAGGAAAACTTACGGCGCCAAATTAAAGTAAGCAATAGTGAGTTTAGCACGATTGCGAGCTGTGGACCCCTGGTAAATGGTCACAGCTATGATATTGTTTTTATCGATGAGTGTAGTACTGTAGATAACGCGGCCATGAAGGATCTGTTGAAAAGACTTCGTTGCAGGCTTCTTGTTTTGGTAGGAGACGTATATCAGATACGTTCCATTAAGTTTGGTAACTGGTTTAGCTTAGCACGCTATTTCCTGTCTTCAGATGTGATATACGAATTGAATACCCCGTACCGAAGCAAACATAGCAGCATGGTGGATTTGTGGAATAAGGTTCGTCTATTGGATGAACGAACAGAAGAATATATAGCGTTGCAACACTATGCTTCGGAATTGGATGACAGCATATTTGTGCACGAAGATCTGGATGAGATTATTCTGTGCTTAAACTATGATGGGCTTTACGGAATAAACAACCTAAACCGTTTCTTGCAAAACGACAATCCGAATCCTGCTGTATACTGGGACTCATGGATATACAAGGTTGGAGACCCTATAATCTTTAATGAGCACAACCGATTCTATCCGACATTATATAACAATCTTAAAGGCTGGATTCGTAACATCAAAAAAGAAACTGCGGCCATAGAGTTCGATATCGAAGTAGACATGGCACTTACGGAGTTTGCTGCAATGGCGGCAGGCTTCGAGCTCCTTGAATGTGACGTCCCAGGACATTCTTTGATCCGTTTCACAGTCGATCATTATGTCGACGATGACGGTAGGGAGAAAAATAATCGAGAGGTTGTTCCGTTCCAGGTGGCTTATGCTATATCCATACATAAGGCGCAGGGCCTGGAATACAATTCTGTTAAGGTTGTTGTCACAAATGAGATCGAGGAACAAATAACCCACAATATCTTTTACACAGCGATTACCCGTGCACGCAAAAAGCTTAAGATATATTGGACTCCGGAAACGCAGCATAAGGTGATAACAGAAATGGAGCCAATTTCTTGTAAGCGTGATGCGTTTATAATTTCTAACAAGCACAATATACCGATCGCAAATAGAAATGACTAAATATTGAGATTTATCAGGAGAGTTACGAGTATGAAAGGCTCAGAACAACGTTTAGTAGAATATATGGATGGAGCGAAGAAGCGGTTTGTTATTCCCGTTTACCAGCGTAACTACGACTGGAAGATGGAAAACTGCAAGCAGCTTTTCGACGACCTCGTCAAAATTATACGAAGCGGTCGCAAGAGCCATTTCTTCGGCAGCATCGTTTCAGTGTATAATCCAGACGGCCGCAACTCCGAATATCTGATTATTGACGGTCAGCAGCGTTTGACGACTGTGTCGCTACTGTTCCTTGCAATGTACAATTTGATCGAGAAGAAGATTATTGTGCCGCAGGAACCTAGCCTGGCGCAACAGTTGTACGAAGATTTCTTGGTGGACAAGTATCAACCCCAGGAGACTCGTATTAAGCTGAAGCCAGTCAAAAACGATAGCAAGGCGTTTGGCAAGCTGTTTGACGATGATGGAGAGCATATTCAAAACTCCAACCTCACCGTTAACTACAACTATTTCTACGATAGAATCCAACGCGGCGAAATCAGCATGGACGAGTTGTTTGATGCTATTTGTCGTCTTGAGATTATCAGCATCCAGCTGAACCATGACGACAATCCCCAGCTCATTTTCGAAAGCCTTAACTCCACCGGTCTGGCGCTTAGTGAAGGTGATAAAATCCGCAACTTCATTTTGATGGGCCTTCCCACCAAGCAGCAGGAGGATTTTTACGAGAAATACTGGAATCGCATTGAGGAATGTACCGGTTATGATGTGAGTTCCTTTATCCGTGACTATCTTAGTGTGAAGCAGGCAGCAATTCCGCAGATCAGCCGCGTGTATGCAACATTCAAATTGTACGTGGAAGAACGTGACATTGCGACAGAAGACTTGCTGTCGGATATGCTGAAATACGCGAAGTTTTATCAGGTGATACGCATTGGCAACACCACCAGCGCAGCGCTCAATTCCTGTATCTACCGCCTGAACAGACTGGAAACCGCTGTAACGCGTCCCTTCTTCTTGGAAGTGCTGCGTCTGAATGCAGAAAATGCACTTTCGCTGGATGAGGTTACACAGATTTTCCTGACCTGCGAAAACTATGTTTTTCGCAGATTAATTTGTGATCTACCCACAAACGCACTGAACAAGATTTTCCTTATGCTTCATAAAGAGATCATGCGTTACGACGGCAGCACCGATCAGTATTTTGAGAAGTTCAAATTTGCCATGCTCTCCAAGAAGGAGCGTGTACGCTTCCCGGATGACACAGAATTTGCAGCCGCTTTTGCTGCCAAACCGATGTACATGATGAACAGCAAGAACAAACACTACTTGTTTGAGCGCCTGGAGAATCACGGCACATCTGAAGATAAGGCTGTGTGGGATCACATCGATCGCGGTGATTATTCCATTGAACACATCATGCCGCAGCATCTTACTCCTGCATGGGTTGAAGCACTGGGCGAAGATTACGAAGCCATCCATGAAACGTGGTTGCATAGAATTGCCAACTTAACCCTGACAGCATACAACTCCAAATATAGTAACAATACCTTCGTTGAAAAACGCGATATGCAAAACGGTTTTAAGGATAGCGGTATCCGTATGAACCAGCGCATTGCACAGAAAGATTCTTGGGGACTTCCGGAATTGGTGGAGCGTAATGGTCTGCTACAGCAGCGCGCACTGGAAATCTGGGCAGCACCGATTACTACATATGTTGCACCTGAAAAGCAGTTGGATAGTTTCACCCTGGATGACGACGTCGAATTTACCGGCAAAGTGATTGCACGCTTCAGCTACAAGGGCATGGAGCAGCCGGTTACCAGCTGGGTGGATATGTACCAAAAGGTGTTAAAGTTGCTGCATTCCGAGGATAAGTCTGTTCTTTCAGGATTGGCGTACACCTCCGATGACACGGTGGAACTGTCGCTGCATGTAAGTTATACGGAATCTGCATTCTCCAAAAGTATCGAAATTGATAACGGCATTTACATTTGGACCAACACCAACACCCAGTACAAGGTTAATACCCTGCGCAAATTCTTTGCTCTGTATGGAGCAGACCCCGAGGACCTCGTATTCTATATGAGAGATGAGGCAGAAGAAGACTCTGCAATCGTCGGCACTCGCTTTGAAACCCGCAAGAAGTATTGGCAGTTTGCGTTGCCAGATATTCAGGCTGCGCACGCAGATACAGGATCCTTCAGCAATGTGACCGGATCCAAAGAAAACTGGTTGTCTGGATTCTTTGGCTTTGGAGGATGTAGCATTTCGTGCGTTGCTAATTTTGATTGCGCGCGCGTCGAAATGTATATTGGCACCAACGACAAAGCGTTGAACAAAAAACTGTTTGACGCTGTGGTTGCGCATAAATCAGATGTGGAAGCAGCCATGGGAACTACAGTGCTTTGGGATCGTGGAGATGACAAGAAGTCCTCCAGAATATACGTCGAGCTGAATGGAATCAGTGTAAATAATGAAGTCGACTGGCCTCGCATGCGAAAATTCCATGCAGAAATGAGCAAAAAGATTTACGACGCCATTGTGCCCTACATTCTGAATGAGGCATAAATCCTAAGTGGGACAAGTGTTCTACTTAGAGCAAGGAGATAGAAATATGGAACTGATCGGATTGAAAGTGAAACATACCGTGTTTGGTGTCGGTATGATCACTGAAAAAGATGGCAACTACATCACTGTAGAATTCACCGCGAAAACAACAAAATTTGTATACCCGGACGCTTTTGAAAAGTTCATCAAAGCAGAGGATTCCGTTGTGCAGCAGATCATGGAAAATATCAACGATGCAAAGGCAGCTGCAGAGCAGAAGCGCCAAGCTGAAGAAGCTGAACGCAAAGCAGCAGAAGAACAGCGCCGCGCCGCTGCTGCGGTTGCAGCACCAAAGGCAAAGAAAGCAAAAACACTTGATGAAATGTTTGCGCCGGACTATCACGCGGAAAAGCTGGCCAGACAGCCCATCCTTACTTATCAACAGGTGGAGGATCAGTTTGGCATTCGCATTTCCGGCTTCGGCAGAGGTATCAATCCGACAGACAACACCGTTGTTCTGATTTCCTCGATCGGCAAAGCCAGTGGCAACTTCGTGTATCATGATAAATGGACTGCAGATGGTGACTATCTGTATTCCGGCGAAGGCAAAACCGGCGATCAGACCATGACAAAAGGAAACCTTGCGATTAGGGACGCAGCGCGAAACGGAAAGGAAATCCACCTGTTCGTAAAGTTTTCTCCCCAAGAGTATTACTATCAGGGCATCTTTGAGCTCGTTGATTACACTTACGAAGACGAAAAGGACGAAGACGGTAACATCCGTAAGGAATATAAGTTCCGTTTAAGGAAAGTGACTAGCGCATGAAAACACTTGAAGTAACGGCTGCCATTATACGAGATAATGGAAAGATTCTCATTTGCCAGCGACCGGCCGATAAAAATTGCGGTCTTCTGTGGGAATTTCCCGGTGGCAAGATCGAGGCCGGGGAAACCGGCGAACAGTGCATTGTGCGCGAGTGCCAGGAGGAACTTGGTGTTACACTGAGCGTGGAGCGGGAGCTGACAGATATCACATACGAATATCCCGATCGCATTGTGCACCTGCACTTTTTCCTCTGCAACATCGCAGAGGGCGCTCCCGAAAAGAAGGAACATAACGCGCTCGCGTGGATCGCACCTGATGAGGTTGATCAGTATGATTTCTGTCCGGCGGACAAAGAAATGCTAAGAAAAACGAACCATATTAAAGAGGTAACACAAGGTGGTGAATATTAATGGTAGATTTTGACGAACAATTAACTGAAATAATTGAAGACCTTATTAGAACAGGCCGTGAAGATGACTGGTGGGATTTTAAGCAATGTCATTATGAGGACAGAGCCTCCTTGTTGCATGATATTATTTGCTTAGCCAATAACCGTGCAAATCGAGATGCATATCTGATCCTAGGAATTCAGGATCAAACATTAGAAACTGTCGGCGTTGAAAATGACCCACACAGGAAAAACCAGCAAAACATCGTTGATTTTCTACGATTGCCCAATTTTGCTGGGCAGACACGTCCCCGCGTAGAGGTGCGCACAATTTATCTGGAGCACCACGAAGTGGATGTTTTTATAGTAAAAAATTCCGTAGATGTGCCATACTATTTGATAGAAGACTATCGTGACAAGAACTACGTCCCTGCAGGAAAGAAAAAAGGGAAAACCGTTCGTGCTTTTCATATTTATACGAGGGTTATGGATAACAACACTCCCATTGATCAAAGCGCGGATATTCGTGACATTGAGCTATTGTGGAAAAAACGATTTGGATTATTACAAACACCACTGGAACAAATAAAAGTTCTTTTGCAAAATCCTGATGAATGGGCCGAAGAAGACGAACGATACTATCATAAGCAGTTCCCGCAATACACGATTTCGATTGAAGCGGAGCAGGATGAAAATGGGCTTTGTAGCGAACGATATCCAGAATTCTATCATTATTTGCAGACTGATCATCGTGCATATTATAGCACTTTGAAAATATATCACTACACCACACAGCTCTATTCCTGTCAAACGTCAGATGTCGATGGACATAGGATGACCGTTCCTTGCCCCGAGTGGAAGTATATTGAATATGGTCGTCCTGCTGATAGCGATATATGTATGTGTTACTATACGAAAGACAGTCTTAGATATCTGCTTTTGTGTTTTTTGGAAAATAAAATTGGCAGTAATAACGGAGGCGAAGCACAAATTGCAACCAGAAGGCATCTGGAGGCAATTTTGCTGTTCGAAGATGATGATACAAAGAACGATTTCCTTGTTAAACTTGTAAGGCATTTTGATGAGTTTGACAAATTATTCGACGAGCAGCGCGTGCCATATATTGAGAGCGATTCGCCAAAGGTGAAAGAAATTGAATCAAAGCGCATTCGTGACGGCCATGTGTTAAAACTATTGCAACAAAAAATAAGTTGATCTTATTTGCTACTTAATTGCTAATAAACCGCTTTTTATCTGGATAATGCCGCGCTATTCTGATATTGTGTGTCCCTGCCAAAGGAGGTGGCGACATGCGAAGTATCATAGAGGAACTGTATTACGGCAACATCAGCCCGTCGGATCGGGATATCATCAGAGGCGGTACGTATTCGCACATACTAAACCTTGTGACCCAGAACGAGGATGAGCTGATGCAGATGCTGACACAGGCGCAGCAGGAGACCTTCGAAAAGTTCAAGGACTGTGCGTCGGAGCTGGGCGACAAAAATGAAATGATGTCATTCGTCCTCGGCTTTAAGCTGGGGATGCGATTGGCAGTGGAAGCCATGATCAGCATGGATGATATCACGGACCCTAAAATGACATAATAGCACGAGGCATCGCAGCTGAAATGTTGCGGTGCCTTTTTGTGTTTTCTTTGCTAATTCTTGCGTTATTAGCTGGACTTTACCATTTCTTTCTGGCTTAATTGTCCTACCAAAACGACAGGAGGAAAACAATATGACGATCGAAAAAGCACAAAGAGACTTCAATCAGATGATTATGAGGAATGGCTTCACAGAAGCGGGCTACACAAGAGATACAAACAAAATCATCTATCACAAAATATGGAAAGAAGATGGCACTACACTCGAAGTGCGAATGATGCTTAGCGGAACATACACGCTGGTTTCTGTGAAACACAATGGAAAAGCGGATCCTAAATTCATCCGCGACTACAGTAGCCCGAAACGAGCAATGAGCGCTATACGAACGGTGGTACTCAATGCCGGATTTTCATGGTAAGCGGTGGCGGTATGTGGCAAGAAGGCAGCATTAAAATCGGTGAGGACATCTTCCACTATTGGATAAAGCAATACGGTGGTGATCTGTATACGGAATTGAAGGCGGAAGGATCAGCAAACTGATGATCACGCGTGGCGACGAAATCGTGTGCAACTATGATCGCGGCTGGGACATCAAGCCGGTGGATGAAGACACCGAGTTCGTACTAGCCATCCTCATGAAGGACTACAACTAAAAACTCGCCAACGCAATCCCAAATGGCTGCGGCGGTGTTTTTGTATTACTGAGGCTTACTGAAGCAATTTCTGAAAAGTCTGTGGAAAACAAAATTCTAAAAGAGTACTATATATTGTGCCAGTATGCCTCAGTCATAAAATTTTAACACAAAATATTGCGATTTGCTATTGACACAAACGTTCGATTATGTTATCATCATGATGTCGAAAGACATTTAAGGCGCACGACGTCACAAAGAACAAATTACAAAGAAACAACGCTTCAAAATTCAATAATCAAAGATTCAAAGAGCACTGATACGACGCTACAAAGAGCAACGTATTGGTGCTCTTTTTGTTATCCAGAGCACCGGCCATAAAAATTCGTTAGGCCCCGCAAAAGGCCGGAAAGGAAAAAAATATGAAAGCGAATCGAGATATCAGAATAAAAGCATGCGAGATGGGAGTCCATTACTGGGAGATCGCCAAGTGGCTCGGGATCCGACCGGAGACCTTTTCAAGACTTCTCAGAGAAGAATTGAATGATCAGCAAAAGGAAAAGGTTATGAAGGCGATCGAGGAAATCAGTGCTCCTCTCGGTCATGGACACTAATCGGTGTGGATTGGGGGCAAAGCATATGAATGCATTTACAATCTACACGGCGAATACTACCGGCGCGAAACAGAATAATGTGTACCCCAACGAGGTGACGGTGGACAATCTGACTATGCTGGAGCAGGCGATGCGACAAGACCATGTGTGTGCAACCTACACGGATAACCGCAGAGGCATTCAATCCTTTCGGTATTCCGATTGTATCCCGATGGACTGCGACAACGATCATAGCGACAATCCAGACGATTGGAAAGGCCCAGAAGATGTCCAGAAAGCGTTCCCTGGTGTGGCTTTCGCGGTGAGCTTTAGTCGCAACCACATGAAGGAAAAAAGCGGCAAGGCGGCTCGACCCAAGTTCCACTGCTATTTTCCGATTGAAAAGATCAGCAGCGCTGAGCAGTATGTAGCACTGAAAAAGCAGATTCAGAAAAAGTTCCCTGAATTTGACGCAAACGCGCTGGACGCAGGCCGTTTCCTGTTCGGAGTGGAAAACCCGCAGGTCATGTATTTTAAGGGTAAGAAGACCGTGGACAAGCTATTCATTCTGGCTGGCGGACGCAATGGAACCCTGCACAAAAAGGCTTGCCAGCTCATCAAACGCTACGGTGAAGCAGTAGCAAAGGCGCACTTCGATGCAGAAGCAGCAAAATGTGTACCGCCTTTGGAGCAGCAGGAGCTGGATGCTATCTGGCAAAGTGCCCAGAAGTACGGTCGCGAGATGAGCAGCACAGAAGGCTACATTCCACCGGAGCAGTTCGGTGCACCGCAGGAATATCTGAAAAAGATCAAACCTGAGGATAACAAAGCGTATCCATGGACGGAGCTCGGTGGCGGACAGCTTTTTGCAGACTTTTATAAGGATGTGCTTCGCTACGTTCCGGAACGCAAGAGCTGGTTCCATTACAACGGCGTCGTGTGGGAACAGGATATCGGGAACACCAAGACAAGGGAACTCTGTAAACAGCTTGCGAGACATCTTTGCATTTACTGTTTGTCCATTGAGGATGACAAGCGCCGCGAGGAATACGCCAAGTTCTGCTACCGTTGGCAGACGCGTAAAATGCGCGAAACAGTGATCTCTGACGCAATGAGCGTACATACCATTAGCGTGGAAGAATTTGATACGGATCCCTACATCTTTAACTGCAAAAACGGAACTCTCCATCTAAAGACAATGGAGTTCACTCCCCACAGGCCAGAGGACAAGCTGACCAAGCACAGCAATGTAGAATACAGTCCCGATGCACGCTGTGAACGGTTTGAACGCTTCATGGTGGAGATCACCAACGGCGATCAGGAGAAAGCGAGGTTCTTGCAGAAGGTGCTGGGTTACGGTCTCAGCGGCGACACCCGCTTCGAGTGTATGTTCATCTTCTATGGCGCAACCACCCGAAACGGTAAAGGTACACTGTGTGAGAGCGTACTGAAAGTGATCGGACATTACGGTTGCACTTCCCAGGCGGAGACAATTGGTATTAAACCGAATAAGAGCAGTCGATCGCCCAGCGAAGATGTGGCGCGACTGGCAGGAGTGCTTTGTAAACATCTCGGAGCCGGACCGTAGCCTTAGATTGGACGCAGCACTGGTGAAAACCATGACTGGTAACGACACCATGAATGCCCGCTTTCTGAACGAAAACAGCTTCGATTTCAAACCGCAGTTCAAGCTGTACATTAATACCAATTACCGTCCGGCGATCAGCGACCTGACCTTGTTCAGCAGCGACCGTGTGATCATCGTCACCTTCGATCGACACTTCGGTGAAAAGGAGCAGGACAAAAACCTAAAAGAGTTGTTCGCTGCACCAAACAGCCAGAGTGCAATTCTCAACTGGCTGCTGGAAGGTTACAGACTGATTCAGTCCGAAGGATTGATGATCCCGGACTCCGTCAAAGAAGCCATCGAGGAATATCGCAAGGAAAGTGATAAGGTGGCCCGCTTCACCGAGGAATGTCTCGAAAAGATTGACGGAGCAGAAGTGCGGACAAGCGCGGTGTATAAAGCATACACCCAGTGGTGCGAGGACAATGGTTGCAGACCGGAAAACTCCGCTAAGTTTAACCAGGCGCTTAGCAGCTTCGCAACCTTGGAACGAAAGCGCCCTAAAGGTGGCGGTAATGCAACCACAATCCTAATGGGATACACATTAGGCGGTACCGCACAGCCCCTATAATCCTCTGTTGCAGATGTAGCAGGTGTATAATGTTGTCTCTTATGAGAAGAAAAATTCAGTCAACACCTAAAGCCTGCTACAGTTGCAACACTGGGGGGAGGGGCGGTCTGAATCTCTACAACTTTTCAATACCGAAGCGGGCGTGAAAAGCCACGTACGACAGCGGGTTTTCAAGAGGGGTATTAACCCCGTAATCAAGTTTTCAAAAATCGAAAGGAGTTTATCTCATGACTATACACAGAATGCGTACCATCGCTGAATCGGTGGAAATTATCAAGGAAATCGACCAGGACTCGGCTATCACCGCAAATTGCATCCGTTCTCTCTGCAAGGACGGTAAGGTGCACTGCGTGTTCACAGGCAAAAAGATACTGGTGGACTTGGATGATCTTATCAAATATTTCTCAGGCGAAAGCGAAAATATTGCTTGACTTTGCAGCACTTCTCTGGCTTCCTTTGTTGTTGCCAAGGGCTTGCAATAACAAAATAACGGAGGAACCGATATGGCAACAATCACAAAACGAATGACGAAATCCGGTCCAAGCTACCGAATACAGGTGAAGATGAAGGACAAAGG
>UMCT01055796.1_pt1 | contig 46174 bp, 39 predicted proteins | sample 1964291 | NCBI WGS metagenome assembly UMCT01 (sample SAMEA4835974, study PRJEB28245) | human gut metagenome | biome: gut microbiome; material: fecal sample | place: Denmark | collected 2008 | reverse complement strand
TCCTCATCCACAGCTGCATACTGAGCCCAGTCAGGACAGTTGTCAAGGTCGAATACCTTTTCGTTTAAGATGTACCGTTTTTCTGTACGTGTTACCTTTACATTTACATTTACATTTCTTCTGTCAAGCTCTGTTACTTTCATTTCGTTCTCCTTTCTTGTGCGCCTTATTGTTGGCTATGCAAGCCTACTGTATGCTGAGACAACTAAGATCGCCGTGAACGGAAGCTGACTGTATAATCTCGGATCTGTGACACCTGCTGTCCCCCTCTTTACTGAAAAAGACGCAGCCATCACATATACGGCTGTCGATAGCCTCGTATTCACTGCCGAACATCGTGAATTCAGTCAAACTTGCTTTGGATATAACCCACCTTTTTCAGTCCCTTTTCGCTTTCTTTTTCTATGAGCCTGAGCCTGGCTGCATCAGGGCCACACTCGCATGCTTCCGCATGCAACGATGCTTTCACGCGGATCTTATTCAGCATCTCGCGCAGGTAACTGTTTTCGGCTTCCAGCTCCTCAATGCGATCTTGTATAACACCCTCAATCGGGCGACCATTCCATCTGCCTGCTACGTCGTAGCGAATTCCATCAAAGGACGTTTTTGCTCCGCAGTCATTACACAAGACATGAACATCTTGAACCTTTTGATTGTCTTCTATGGTAAGTCTTGTTTCCCCGCAAAACGGGCACGGCTTCAATTCTTTACTCATTTCACCCATTCCCCCTCTTCGTTTTTGTGTTCAAAGGTTCCGCAGGGGAAGCCGTCAAGCTTCCAGTCGGATTCAATAAGTGAGTCTGACGACATAACTTTACCCTCGAAATGCAGGGTTCCATTCGCCCTCTGATATCCGAGGCAGAGCGTAAGATTTTTGTCACCATCTTCAAACACCTTGCCTACCTTGCTTTTCATCTCGTCATCATTCCACTGACGGAGGCGAGCACGCCTAACGTTATCCCATGTGAACACCCCGACTACGGTTTCACCGTCAAGCGTCACCTTGACTTCCGTTGTATTGTATACACGAGAGTAGGTAACGCCGTAAACCTCCCCATAGAATGGCTCTCTGTTGTCAGGTGTGACATACACAAACGCTCCGGTTTTACACCAATCGGGAACCTTCTGTGGGGATGTCTTATTATGGTCTTCAGTTCTTTGCCAGCCTGTTGTATTCAAGCCGGAGATACAGCACACTTCTGGAGGCAGACCATCTGTCTTGCATGTACATGTATGTGTACAGCCTATTGCTGTACATTCACAAGTGTATTCTGTCATTTTACTTCCTTTATTGTTTCGTTTATTTGCTCTACGCGATGAATGCGAGCTTTGGTTTCAAGTACTCAGGTATAGGTTTCCCTTCCTGCCTGTAGCTGTGTATATCACTGGCTACTGAAACATGCGGAAACATTTATCATCGTTCCCCATTGAAGAACGCCCTCAACATAGCATTCCCATACGCACCATCTGTGAGCTCAATGACTTCCCCAACAGTGTAAGCCTTCTTGAGCTTCCTCCTCGAGCAGAACTCCTTTGTGCCCAGAGAACACGCTCCGGTTATTGAGCGGTACATCTTGATGCACTCCTCAAGCGTAAGCTTGGAGTCAAGAGTAAGCTCCTTGTACTTACTGAGGTCCTTTGATGTCCTCTTAAAGACGAGATCCGCTTTGGCTTCCTTGAGTGTTTCGCCATGCGCGTACGCCTCTCCGTCGTGCACAGCATAGGTGCCGTCTTTCATCTTGTACACAGTGAGGGAACCGGATTTGCGTATCGTTGCTACCTCTTTCTGTACGCCGTCGAAGAAGCTCCATGTGGAACCGCGCCATCTGTAGACGTCACCATACACATCGATACTTTCGAGCGGCAATCTATCTGCCAGGACTTTCAGATCCGAATTGCCTATCAGTACAAGTTTGATGATGCCTTCCAAATCATCCAAAGCCTCAATAGATGTCAGGCGGTTATATGCAGCATCTATCACACCGACTGACAGCTTTGGCATACCATCAAGCGACGTCAGCCTATTGCTGCTACATATAAAGTTTCGCGCAACCCTATCAGGTGCGCCTTTTAGTGACGTCAGCTGATTGTTCTCACAGTCAAAGCTGCCATCAACCTCTTTCGGTGCTCCTTTCAGTGACTTCAGCTTGTTCATAAAGCAACAGAAGTGGCCTCTTGTTTTTATCGGCGCACCTTTAAGCGAAGTCAGCTTATTGTCGGAACAATCAAAATAAGCGGTATCTGTCGGACCGTACTCAAGTGACGATAAGAGATTACCATAACAGTAAAACGAACCGTAAATACAGTTAGGCCCGTATCTAAGCGACGTAAGGCAATTGTCGGAGCAATCGAAATAGCCTTGCACGATACCTGGAGCACCTCTCAGAGATGTCAGTCCAGCATGGCTGCAGCCTATACAGCCTATGTATTCCTTTCCAGCTACATCTTCCATTTCCTTCTCTACTGTCCACCAGTAACCGAATTCACCTTTCTTGTACTTCATTTAGTACTCCTTATTTCGTTCAGCATATCTATATAAGATACACACGCATATCCTTCTTTGTTGTAATGCCTGGTTCTAGCTACTGCTCTGTTACCTGCAGACTCACAGAACTCGTCCGAAAAGTCCACAAGAAAAGCAACTTCTTTCCCGTCGTCAAGCCTCGCAAGTCGTCCAGGTATCTGTACGGACGGTATACCAGACACAGCACCATCCGCTCTTATAAGTACGGACAAGTGGTGCAGGTTGATGCCCTTTGACCAGACGCCTGTAGCTATAAGCGATTTGTACACACCAAGCTCAGCTTGCTTTTTCACGTACGACAGTTGCTCAGCTGACTGTCTGTACTTGAACATGTCGACATTCTCGAGCCCCTTCTTGCGCTTGTATGAGCTGAGATCACCTCTTTCGCCATGTGCGAAATGCAAACCCGGAATAAGTTCGCACAGTCGTATCAGGTGCTCGATAGTCTGAGTCATGATAAGTATCTGTGCATCAGGGTTAGCCTGTCTGATGTCATTGAACACGCCTGCAATAAGTCTGTTCCTTACAGGATTGTTGGTATACATCAGCCGGTACTGTATCGCATTGGGCAGCTGCTTTATGTCGTCAAGGTATGTCAGTTTCTTCTCAATCGGTACCATCGTGTATTCGATCGGAGTTACCGAACCTGCTGCTACAGACTGCTCAAATGTCTGCTGCTGCAGCACAGGACCGAACAAAGATTCAAAGTACAGGTGATCGCCTTGGTTTCTGATCGGGGTTGCTGTAAACCCGAAGCGGCGACAGAAGCAGAACTGCTGCAGCTGGAATCCTGTCTCATTGTATCCAGCACAGTGGCATTCATCCACAAGCATCAGCTGTACCTGTTCCGGTTTGACTTTCGTCATGGACTTCGTTGTGGTAACGATGATACGTTTGCCATTGATCTCACTGTGTCTCATATCAAGCAGACCGACCTGACCGGGAAGCACCTCAGAGATGGCTCTGTACAGCTCTCGTACAACTTCGCCCGCATTGCATACAACAAGTATGTTCAGTGTAGGGTACAGCTGACAGAGTACCTTAATGAGGAAGCTTTTGCCGAACGAAACATTCGAGCACAGCAAACCGCCGTCACTTGATATGATGCTTGCCAGAGCTTCCGCCTGTCCCTCTCTGAACTGTATACCCGACAGGCAGCTATAGTCAGGGTCAGGTCTGAGCGACTGATCTCGCTGGTCATCTATACTGTAGGGTATATTTCGCTTTTCAAGTTCTTCCTTGAGATGTGGCCAGAAACCAATCAGGAAATAGCCGGAACCATTCCTTGTTTCCACGCAACTGTGACTAGTGAACTTATAGGGTTTCGGTTTGCCTGTGCCGCCTGCACGCTTGATAGCGTCTCGTTCTGCTCGGAGCTCTTCAGGTGTCTTTGGTTCACGCATCATGAAGCGAGCTGTATCCCGCAAGCTCGCAGGCCATGGAGTACACGAGCATACAGTATAGCTGAGCTTTACAGTCAGACTGTCAGTCATTGGCTTTACGTGCCTTTCGTATAACGCAATATGAGATCACATACATCTCTTACAATTTTGATCTTGCATCCATATTTCTTCTCAAGGTCCGCCATGGTGACCTCGAGTACCTTCTCAGGTCTCTTGATAAGGCTGATCTCATAGTCTTCAGTATCAAAGTCAATGTATCTTCCACCTATACAATCGATGACCTTACATTTTCCTGGGAATAGTTTTATTGCTTGCCACCTGTTGTCTGCTGTAAGAAACGCCTTACTGCTAAACCAGGTTGCAATACCATCATGATCTACAGCTGCGTACTGAGCCCAGTCAGGGCAGTTGTCAAGTTCGAACACCTTCTCGTTTAAGACGTACCGTTTTTCTGTACGTGTTACCTTTACTTCTTTTGTGTCGAGTTCTGTTGCCTTCATTTCACGCCCCTGTTATGTGTTACAGTGCAATTTCACGCTCGATTCTCCAGCATGATGCTGCTGGAAACCTGATTTCACGTATGTCAGTATTACTGTATATATAAAGTACAGGACATATCGCAGATAAGTCCGCGTCGATCTCTTTGTCTTTATGCAACAAAGCACTGAAGAGTGCATGCTCAAGCCCTGATTGCACTACAAAATAACGCAGTGCGCCTTTTTCCTTACTGACAGGACGCACATCTATGACCAGCTCTACAATGCCCTTTTTATTCTTCAGCAGCAGTCTCAGCTGCAGCATTGCATTACCATACTCATCGCTGATCTCACGTGCGGAGAACTCGAGCAATTTACATCTGCCATAGTCATAGTGGTCTTCTGCTGGGAGGCACTGTGTTTGGGGCAGATCGGGTGTAGCGTCTTTGATTCTGCTGACAAACCTGCCTTTACTGTCTCTGCACAAATGTGCCGATACGTTCTTACGTGCAGACTTTGGTCTCTTTATCAGACTGTAGACCCAGCCATCTGCCTTGAACAGAAGTGGACGCTTGTCAGCGTCACATATGGACTTATATTTGTCTTTCAAAGATGTTAACCAGCCGAAGGAACACAGAACTGGCTCGTTACTGTACCAGAATGCGTTTCCACTCTTGTCAACAGCTGCCCACTGAGCCCAATCAGGGCAACCATCAAGCTCAAATACTTTCTTAGTCCACGCATACTTTACTTGCGTGCAAATTTCGATTCGATCAAGTTTTTCCGCTTTCATTTTGTTCTCCTTATAATGTTATTTCTCTGTCACATTCTGCAGCAACAGTATCTGACTGACTTATGACGAATGTGCTGCCATCGCTTCCACTGAGCGTCTCTGCAAGGACCCTGTAAAGCTTGGTAGCAATTACTTTGTTCTCCGGTGACAATGAAGCATCAGCTTCATCCAGCAGAAGTAATGTCAGATCCGGTACTGCCGTTACAACGAGTGACATCTGTATGGCAATTGCAGCTGCAGCCTTTTGTGCACCAGACAACATGCCTGCCTGATGCTGCACATCACAATCATCCATCCTGTACTTGAAGACATGCTCTGCAGGATCAAGGAAGACTGTGAAAGGCATCTCGGACAGTTGCAGATAGTGAGCTATATTGCCATTCAGGGTAGATATCTTGCTGTTGAGATATCTTGCCTGTGCTCTGCTTTGTGACAAGACATCACGCAAAGTCGACAGGACCTGACGCACACGTTCGTTACGTTTATACCTGACAGCGTCTTCTTCTGCATCATGCATTACCTGCTGTGCAGCCGCAATGGAAGCAATGCAGGTCTCGTATGCGGATTTCAGTTCCGTCTCTCTGGCTTCGGCACTGCGAAGCATGCTTTCAATCTGTTGCTTTGATATAGACGCATCATACACGGGCGTCGCCTTAAGCTTTTCGATTTCAGCAGCTACCTGTTCAATCTTATGTTGAAGCTCTGTTTTATGCTGCAGCTGTTCCATGTACCGAAGCCTTTCAGCACGTTTCTGTCCGATTGATTCCAGCACTTTATTATCTGAAGCGATATCATGTTCAAGCAGGGCCATACGCTTTTCCAGTTCAATGCATTTATGTGCACTGATTTCGTAAGTCTCAGAAAAGTTTTTGATGGCCTCTTCATACCTTAAGGCTTGCTGCAGTAACAGTTTGACTTTGTTGTTACGGTACGTCTCTGGACTGGTACTGAGGTTGCAGCCGCACAGTTCACAGGTGTCAGGCGTATGTATATGACGCAGCTGATCGAGTCTCCACTTGCTGTTGTCTCTATCGGCACGGGCACTGTTCAACATTCGTTCACAAGTCGACTTTTCAAGTCGTTGCGCGGATATTTTGGAGACCAATGCAGTCTCAGCTGCTGTCTCGGTCTCGATATCCACTGCAGGAGCTTCCTGCAGATCCCTATACTTGTCGAGGTCTCTGCTGTAGGTTGCCAGTTCCTGCTCGCGCAGACGCAGCATCTTATCACGGTCAGCAACAGCCATGCTGTTACCGAATGCCTGTAATGTCTCCTTTGTAGCGCGTACAAGTTCCTGCTGTTCCTGCAGCTGTTGTGACAGCAGCTCCTTCTGTGAGGACTGTTGGTGCAGTGTCTCTGCAGCTTGTTTCTTCCTTGTATCAAAGTCATCGCGCAACTTCGGAATGCTGTCACAGGCATTCTTCAGATGCTGTCTGTAGGTCTCAAGCTTTTTGGTATCGAAAATAAGACCGAGGAACTGGTTGATCTGAGCAGCTGTAGCCGTCAGCAGCCAAGACGAGTTTTCCTGTCGCAACCACATAAGCTGTGCCATTACCGGCATTGCTATACCTGTGAACTGTTCCAGCCATACATTTATTTTTTGACGATTCTTAACAATTATTGCACCGTCTTTACATAGCGTGTCAACCAGCTTCGTGCCAGTCCCTGCGAACCTCTTCAGAGTGTATTCCTCGCCGTCTACCGACAGTGTCAGTTCGACATAGCCAGGGACGATTTCATCGTCCTGCTGAAGATCGCTTTGTGTGCCCCACGCAGGGTCGCACCAACCGGTCAGACCGTAGATCAGTGCTCTGAAGACTGTCGTCTTTCCCGATCCATTAGGGCCTGCTATTCTGGTCAGACCTGGCTGTACATCAAGCGACAGCTTGTCGAACCGGCAGAAATGGAACAGATTCATGTGTTTGACTTGTATCACGTTGTCACCTCCCAGTTCGTAAGCAGTGTCGACAGCAGTTCGTCAGGCTTATCAGCAGCTGCCAGTCTGTCCGCCAACGGCTGCAACACGTCTGCAAGCAGCGGTTCGGTAGCCTCGATTTCCTGAGCTATAGCTTCCTCCAGTGTAGTTACACTGGACTCCTCTGCAGCACTTACTTCTGTCGAAGTCCGTTCCGTACGGACAACTACGATGCAGTCCTCTCTGTTGAGCTGACTTTTAGGCGGCACATAGTCGCCGCGAACCTGCAGTATCGCAACAGGCGGCAGCTCCAGACTTCTGTCAAGAGCATCCAGAGACGCTGCGAGATCGAAGTCAGGAACGGCACTGTCGAGAAACGCAAAAGAACGCACGCTGACGGGGTGCCGGGTGGGTACCCCGGTGTCACTGTCGAGTTCCCAGTAAACCTGCTGTCTACGGGCCTGCAAAGTGTCCTGAGGGACGAGCGGACCTGGAGACTGTACTCTGCCTTTGCCAAGGCTGGAAGCGACATGCTGCACAACATGGATGTCGCCTGAGTACACAAGGACGTCCTGTCCTACGGTATCCAGGATTTCCTTTGCTGTGCACATGCTGGCGCCGTCGATGGACAGGAAATCGTGCACAGCCTGGTGCATGATCAATACGGGTTGACCGCCATCTTTGGTCTCGTCACTGAGTGTTTGTGCAGCCTGAGCAAGGTACTCAAGGAATGCTTCCCTGCTGCGCTGCCAGTCAATGCCGCAGATGACGAGATTGCCTTCACGAACGACATCATCAGGTGTCAGATGCAACGCATAAGGACACATCACAGGCACGATAGACGGCTGACAGTCGTCATGGTTGCCAGCTATGTACAGCACCCTGTGAAAGTGGTTCAGGAATTCGGCTGTCTCCGCAAGGTCGACATTGGATGGTCTGTTCGAGTCGAGCAAATCTCCACAGGAGATAAGCACACTTGACGGGTCGGTTTCGGACGCCATCTTGCGCATTGCCATGTAGGCGTCGCCCTGCACAGCAGCAAAGTTGGTCCATAGTCGTGACTTTACATGACAGTCACTGACAAGATATATCTTTCGTTTCATTCTTAGGCCTCTCTGGCTTCTGTTAGAGGGTAACCCTACACAACGAGAGGGGGTAACCCCTTTGGGAGCCCTCTACGGGCTTTCTTTTAGGTTTGATGGGATTCTGGCAACATATGGTGCCACACAAAGGAAAATCAAAATCCTTGCTCCACATGCCAGACAGGGCGCAGCCCGGACGCAGCATGTGTTGCGTATACGTGTATATGCGTCGCGCATTATGCGCGTGCGCAGTATTATATTATTACGATACCCCTTTAGGGGTATCATAATAAATAATACCTAATATACAGGTCCATCTTGTGTACCTTTCAGAGTACCTTACGGTACTTCTTCAAGGTACACTAGGTAAACTAATAAAAAAAGTACCTTATGGCAGATGGAGCATTAAGGGGAGACTATAGAGGGGATTAGGAAGGTGCAGGGAACCTTAAGGGGAGGAGAAGGAGGACCATTAAGGAGGAAGATACCCACGAAACAGTCTTTCGGCATGGATTATGATATTCTGCTGCCTCTGGTGTCTTGAAAATAGCGACATGTCAGTAACAGTTACGACGTAACTGTTAAGCCAGTGCATCCTCAATCTCGTCAAAATCAGTACCGAAACCATCGACAGTGGTGTCTGGCAAGCATACTGCTGTCTTCTACATGCTCCGATATCCTCCTCCAAGACCGTTCCTTGCATTCTTAGACCTCTCTGGCTTCTGTTAGAGGGTAACCCTACATAACGAGAGGGGGTGACCCCTTTAGCGGCCCTCTACGGGCTTCCTTTTGCTTCAGGCCTGCTTTGGTCCATCCTTATCGTCACTGCCTGTAACAACGAGCCAGCATATGCCTATAGCCACCAGTGTAGCTATCACTGTAGTCGGCATGAATGCCGCAACGACCAGCACCAACAGCAGGAGAAGCACTGCTTTTCGTGCTGGAATCCAACGTTTCATTTTATTCTCCTTTTTACAGTTATAAACTTTTATTACTTTGTTCGGTTTACTCCATTCGGAGCTGTATATTTCGTCTTCAGTGACTTGTCTTTTACAATACCTGGATGCTTCTGCTGTTAGCTTATGAATCAGCTTGTTGCGTTCAGGTGTGTAAATAATACCTGTGACTATATATAGCAGCTTACGAAGGAACTTGATGATGTCTTCTTGCAATAGGTGTGCCGGTTATCGGCTTACACCCTGTGTTGGTCTTACCTTAGCCGTGGGCTTACGCTTGCGCTACTGTGTTCTCTATGTGGCAAACGTATTCTGCCTTATAAGGCGTTCCTAGGGGGCTACGTGAATGCGTGTGAGAAATTTGAGGGCCGACTTTGTCATTGCGTCTCCTTTTAATAGCTGCACACCGTCATTCTCATTTACTTTGAAGACATTTTAGATTTTTGATTTGAGTTTTACTGCAGCCACTTCAATATGGGCGCCATACTGAGTTTTGCTGTATCTGATTTCTTTGTATGTACAGGGACTTCGACGATGAAGATCCAAGCTATCTGCTTGCCATCCTTATCTGCAACGCGTACTTCATCGAGATTACCGTCAGAACCTTCCATAACCTTGATCACTGCTTCTTTGTGTTCCTTCTTGTACTGCTCGACCATGTACAGCATGTAATAGCCAGCAAGCCTCGCTGTAGAGCATGTGACGGATCTCAGCAGACTTTTGCCTGGTCCGCTGACACATACCGTATATACGTTTTTCATAGTGCCTCAACTTGTTCGTTTTCTGATTTCTCTGCGAAGCTTCCTTAAGGCTTCTTCCTGAAGTTGTCTGCATCGTTCTCTGCACCTGCCGACTTCCTGCGCGACTTCCTCCAGTGTGGATACACCGCCGCCGTCGAGCCCATACCTGATACCGAGTACGAACTGGTCACGTTTAGGAAGGCGCTTGAAAGCCTTACGCATCTCGTCCAGCAGCTCAGAGTCGTCCAGCAGATCGCCCAGATCGTCGGCAATGGCTACACGTGCCTTCTCGAGATTGGACATTTCGGTGTCTTCCGATTCCGCATCCACGGACACGCCATGCCCAAGGCTGTTCAGCAGCGTCTTGATCTTGGATTCAGGCATGCCCGTGTACTCGGACAGCTGATAGATGTCCGGCTGGTAACCGAGTTCGTCTCTCAGCTGGTCTTGCATCCTGAGGAGTCTGGACTTGGTCACATGTGTCTTTGCAGGTACTCGCACTGTGCGGCTCTGTGTTTCCACAGCTTTGCGCATCCGCTGTTTTATCCACCATGCTGCATATGTGATGAATCTAGTACCTCTGCTGATGTCGAACTTCCCAGCTGCTACCATAAGACCTACACAACCTTCAGCTATGAGATCGTCGAAAGGAATGGGATGGTGCTTGAATTCCTGCGCCAATTTAAAGATCAATTTTGAGTTAGCGGAAAGAAGCAGGTCGGCAGCAGCCTCGCTTTTCTTTGTATCTTGGGAATGGAAGTCTGCGAATGCCTCTTTTTCCTGTGCAGCAGTAAGTGGCTTAACATTTGTGTTGAGTTTGTACGACATTGTCAGCTCCTACATATGTTGCAAGTTTTCTGAGCTCGTGTGTGGGCAGTTCCATGAACAGCGTCATGTCAACCCATTCGATCTCATTCACATCGTTGAAGTTTCCTGACCAAACTGCAACATCGCCGAACTGGAAGATTTTGCCTGCAATACGGCAACCATAATCGAGCGCCAGTCTGCCGATCTCATTGAGATCGTCGTCCATCTGGTCTGTAGCGACGCCTTCAAAGGTGTCTATGTACAGCTTAGCATCATCCTTGTGGACAGAGCATGCGAAGACACAACCGTCTGTGAAGTCTTTGTGGCTGATTTCATCTGCCAGTTGCTCGAGTTTATCTAAAGGAAGTCCGGAGACATAAAGACGACTGATAACGATCATTCAAGCTCCTTTATATCTTCTTTTGTGTATACTTTGCTTTTCTCGATACTGAGATTGTAGTAATCGCCACAGCCACAAGTTATGATAGCTTCGTCGTGCACTGATCTGTTGAACCAGCGGCCGCCATGTCCTTGTTTATGTTTATTCCTTTCCATATCAATTCTGAATTGTATGTAAGCTTCGGCAGCTTCGTGTGTATCAAATATCGCTTCCAGACCGTTCAAGCAATCCTCAAAGGCAGAGCTCCTGGATACGACGTATACATATTTAATTTTCTTTGTCATACTTTTCCCTTTCAGCTACTTTTGTGTGTGTGTGTGCATTGGTTACAGCTTAGTTTGTATGGTGAGTTTCTGCAGATTCAGCTGGATGTGTGGCTGATTGCACATCCTGAGCATGACAGTTCTCGACCCGTCAGGTTCAGTACGCCATCTGCCACCATACCCTCGTTTGTGCTTTGCCCGCACAGCATCGAGACGTTTCTGCATGTACGCAATTGCCAACAGCTCACTATCAAATGCAGCTTCGATATACGTGTGGAATATGCCTGAGTTCAGTACTGCGAATACATAATTGTTTCTTTTCATCTTTTATTCCTTTTATCTGTTACAGTAAAGCTCAGTCCAGGTTGAATCCCAGTTTGGCAAGCTTGTTCCTGATTGGCTTTATAAGAGGCATCGTCTCAAGCCAGTAGATGACAGTCTTATCCCACGCAGCTGGTGTTGCTTTCTCTTTCCATATTCGGACTCTGAAAATGTCTTCATCGAAATAAGCAGCCGAATCCAGCTGGACTTTGGCATGGTTCAGGTTCAGGCTTTTAACTATATCCAGTACAGCTTTACGTGCGACAGCTCTCGAGCTCAGATTGGCTGCAGCCTTATGTACGCTGATGACTTTGGTAACGCAAGCCCCATTGTCTGGCGCACACTTGATTGCTGTTACGAGTTCTGCGTCTGGTTCCGGTGTCCGTTTGCTTTTCATTTTCGTTTTTCCTTTCTGTTTTATGTTTGAGGTACTATGACTCTTATTGATGCTGTTAAATCGTGTTTGAATGCTATTGCATAGGACAAACTGAGGACGTTCATTCCGCTGTTGAGTATCTTCTCTCTTAAGGGGAAACCTCTGACACTGGATCTGCACTACCAGTTCGCACCTATGTTCAATACCATATATCCAAGATAGCAGGTATGGATGACTGGACGACAGGTCGGCAAGACCTATCAGATAGCCTAGTCGTCTGTACTGCGTTCCAGTCTGATACCGTTTTATGACATACTTCATATCGAGCCCAGAGACGAGCAGAGGACACGATACCACACTACCATTCTGAAACCTCTGCTTGAATCCAGTCCGATATGCGGATCTCTTATCAAAAAAGTGTAGCTCAGCAAAACTCTGCTGAAGCAGTTCAATGTCGGCTCGTTCATGTATCTGGGCACCGCTTACGCCAACGCAGATGCTCTGCGAGGCCTGTCCGGATGCTCACAGATAGTCATCGATGAGCTTGCAGACGTGGACTTCAGTTTTGTGCCTGTCATACGATAGGTTATGTCGGCTAACCTGCGACATGGATATTCCATGTATGCCGGTACACCTACAACTACAGATACTACTTGCGGTATTCTGTGGGATAAATCATCGCAGGCATAGTGGATAATCAGATGCACACACTGCGAACACTTCAATATTCCGAATCCATAGCATGACCTGCTTGGCATGCTTGGTAAAAACGGGCTTGTGTGCTCTAAATGCGGACGATCCATATATCCGCACAACGGCGGGTTCGTTCACGCTATTCCATAGCGCCAGTTTACCTTTCCTGGCTACCATATCGGTCAGCCGATACATCCTCTGCACCTGACTATAGATGAAGCAACAAGTGAGCCGAGAAAATGGTACGACCTTCTGGCTAAAGTCGACAGTTATTCCAAGCTTAGAGTGTATAACGAAGTTTTCGGCTGGCCTTATGATTAGTCGGTAAATCCACTGACATTGAGGGATCTGGTAGCCGCACAGCATGATTACAAAATACAGACTGTACAGGACATCCTTGGAATACGACATATGTACAGGTGCATAGCCATAGGTGTTGACTGGGACGGTGGAGGTGCTGTGTCTTAGTCGTTCACAACCGCCTGCATAGCAGGACTACGTACTGATAGCGACAGAATTGATATTCTATACGGTAAGAGATATCCTAAAGGAACGACTCCTACTTAGCAGGCATAGTAGCTCATGCAGTGGATAGATATACTGCATCCTTAGATATTTGCACACGATAACGGAGGTGCGGGTTTTGTCAGGATGTAGATAATGAAACAGCGTGGGTTGCTGCTGACAAATACCTATCCGGTGCCTTTCACATATACAGGACCAAAGAAAGGCGACATTATAAGTTACGATAAAGCCCAGCAGCAGGCTGATTATTACAATTACACTATTGACAAATCCAGGAGCCTCGCTATTATAGTTCAAGCTCTGAAAGATACTTCTGTACGTGTAATGAAGTTCAATGTATAGGATAAGAGCTAGCTGGTTTACGATTTCCTGGCACTGAAATAGGACCCGAGAGATTACATAGGCAACAGGACCGTTGTCTTCATAGGCAAGAAACCAGGTGTTCCAGATGACTTTGCTCACGCTGTCAATTTTGCATGCTCAGCTTTGTGGCATAAGTTTGGTATATTCCCTGTGCTTGGTTAGAAGTTCGATACATCTGTATTGGCTACAGAATATCAGAATTTCAGCCCAAGATCCTAGTTCAGCCAGTTCGTACAGGCTGTATCCAGTCATCCTGTTGTTATAGATCCGTAGGAGGATGTTTATGAAAGTTATTAAGCTCGACAGCAACAATGATTATAGACTAAAAAAAGAAGCAACGCAGTACTAGTCTATGAGTCACGCTAAGTTCACTTTTGACTAGGTCAGGAGACTCTAGTCAATAAACGGCAACGTTGTGTTGCGCGGCAAACAGGGAAGAAGGGATACTATATATCCTCTGCCTACCGCATGCAAGCGGTTTGCAAGGTGGTACCCGATTTGGGTCAGATGGGAGCAGAAAGGCTTCCATGTACAGAGCCAGTAGCTCAAACTGGTTCTGTAGGATCTTGGTGTGCGGATAAGATAGGCTGTTAAACAGCGTCTTGCGGGACAGTGGGACGGGCTTGGAGGGTTTGCGAATTCTGTTGTTCCTGATGCCAAGTTTATAGCTTAGCTTGAGAAAGCTTTAGCTGCGTTGGGGTATAAGCTCTGAATCCCGGGTGCTGGTCGGAGGCGCTCCAGGCAGCACCCGGTATTGTTGTGTATCACGCATTGAGCAATACACATTTATGAATCCGTAACGGACTCGAGTTCAGCTTTATTTACAGATCTGATCTGTTCTTAGCTCTGAAGCTGCGTCGGTGCGCTGAAGTCTGCGTCGATAGACAGCAGAGCTTTGCGCTCGAACGCAGGCGGCATGAGCAAGAACATACCGCGATACAACGTTGTCCATTGTATGCTGTAAAATAACACGTAACGTGTTAGTGTGCATCTGTTTACCAAATAAATAAACTAGTCATCGCCTCTCAAATTGGAAGGATCAATAATAGTATGATCCTTCCAATTATAACATATATACTGTCCTAGACAGCATACAAGCAATCGTAACGATTGCAGATTCAGGCTTTAACGTCTTAATTACAGTATGCAGGCGTTCCGCCGATGCCCAGTTGGTGGTCACTTGGCTGTAGCCAAGTGCCCCAGTGGGCTTGGCTGGGTCGCCAGTAATACTGTCGTCCGTTTGATAAGGCATTTATCAAACCTAGTGCGAAGTCGCAACGACTTCTGTTTCACGTAATAGTCATCTATTGGCAGCATATTCAATACTTTATTACCCTTCAGGTAACCTGGGGCGTATCACGCCGAAGGTATCCTGAAGGGTAATAGACACGCATATGTGTCTCACATGTTCTGTGAGTGTATCAGCAACTGATACGAAGTCTATTGAATATTAAAATGAACCAAGGCACAAGAACAACAGAATTCGCATAAACAAAATAGTGTGACATATCCAGCCGACTGCTTGCCGAACTGTTCACCTGTATATCTCTTTGATTTCCTGGTCTTAAAACTCGGACCAGGAAATAGGATCACATACTGCAATGAGTACGTGTTTACAGCAGTTGTAACAACTGCATACTCAGATAACGATGTCTTGTATTTCTCGGTAATTTCATGTGAGATCTGACTCCTACGTAACTACGTGGGTCAGATCGGTCGTGAAATTACGTGAGAAATTGTCAACGGACACTTGGCGGTCCTTTTACGAATCGAAGCCGCATCAACTTCTTGTTCACATCGTAGTTCAAACTTACTCAGGTTGTGCTTTAGCAGCGAGCAACAACTGCTGCCGCATATACGACTACTAAGTAAAAATTTAAGCAGGGTAACAGGGAACAATATAGTCACAAATTCGAACGGTGCTGTACTGACAGTCAACATAAGTCGACCTCAATACAGCACCGTGAAACTGGATGGACTTATCCATCCACAGAAAAGCTCTAAAAGCTCCTCCATATTATTATGCCAAAAAAGTGGTCGTTTTTTAGCTATTTTCAAAGGAAAACACATACTTTTTCCTTTGAGAACAATTCAGTGTATGATAGGCTCCAACAGCTTCAGTTGCTATACAAGATCTGCCTGCATCTGCATCACGTAGGCATTTATATCCTGCACCTAGTTCAGCTGCCTTGTGTTATAGGCCTAGAACGATGTGATGTCACCTACCAGAGCTTGCTATATAGTCGCCATCCTCTATGCAGGCAGCTAGGCAAAGGACATGTATGAAGGTAGTTTGGATATACCCTATATATCCATAAGGCCCTGTATATACATCACTATATCCGGGTCGAACTGATCTTGCTACTCCTGCTAGTTGTATCCGATCATATCTTTATACACGAATACAGACCAACAGCAGTCTTTCAGAGATACATAATTCAGCTGTGATGCCTGTATGCTTCTGTTGGCACAAGCTGCAGTACATGCTAAAAAGCTCTATATGGAAGCTGTGAATAGATTGGTACCTATCATAGAAGTACCAGCCATGAGCTTATCGAATCCTCTCTGTGACAGCCTGCAGCTGAATTGAGCCTAGAATGCATCGCGCAGTACCAGAGGGTCCCAGTTTACAGCCTACTACTGAAACTTGGATACAGCAGCAAGAGCATATACAGGAACCATACAGTCTTTGCGCTAGAATAGGTTCATTCAAGTTCCTTTATGAGTGCTTTTATTCCGGTTGAAGACAGTGTCGCTACCTTATTCAGCATATCATTGTCATCTTTTATCTACGCGCCGTATTTATCAGCAAAGAATTTGGCTACTTTCTATTTGTCCTGTAGTAGAGCCTTTTTGGATAGAATGGTAGATGTCGACTCGACTCCGAGATAGTCAGAAGCCTACTTGATCATAGTATCGAGTGTCTACGAAAAGCACACATCCTACGGTTTACTGATTTCGTTACCGTAATGAGATTCGAGCTTATACAGTCTGTCGATACCATCAAGCATATCGCAAATAGCTGCAGATTGCTTGTACATGGTCTATGCATCCTGCTGATCAAGGTTTCTATATGCCTGATAGAACTATGATTTGATGCTTTCAGGCAACAGCATAAGCGTACCGCGCTTGCGGAACTATGCAGCCATCTACTAGGCATTGCCAAGACCAAAACCAGCGTACTTATGAAGCTTTATGCTGTCAGTAGGATACAGGCTGAGTTTCTCACATTCATTGACAATATACCTCGCAACCTTTCTGAGAGATTTAAGCTCAATGTTGTCTCTGATCTGATCCAGCATGGCTACAGCTTTATCCGCATCTTGCAAGTTCTATATTTTGGTCATAGACACTACAGCGCCGTTATCCAGCTATATGTCTACACACTGTCTGGATTTCGCAGCCTGTGCACAAGGATATTTGATGTCGTGTACAGACGCAGCTTTTATGAAATTGGCTGCAATCATCTTGATGCTGTCAATTGAATACTTATCAATATCGTGCTAGAACTCTTTGTAAGAATTAAGCGCAGCCTATTTGGTGTGTATAGGATAGAGTTCCTTGGCAGGATACGCGTAACAGTCTTTACTCAATGTTCCCATTCTATTCTTTCCAGTTGAACGCGCCCAGCTCATAAGGAGCGCAAAATGTTTTTAACACCTGATTAGCAAAAATTACTCAATATGGACTTAAAGTCCTTCCCTCTTATGGCAGCTGCGTCAGCCGCTATCAAGGGCTGTCCAACGTGCCCGCATAAACAGGTAAATAAGCATACTATACTGAAAGCAGCTGCTTTGCGCTTACAATATAATAAAGCCTTTAATGCTTTTCTTAAATAGAATTTCAAATTGCCAATTACAATTGGCGGCGTCACATTTACGGAGCAGTAATGAACATAACTCTGCACTTCAGTGTCAAAAGATATCAGCGGTCAGGATATAAGGCGGCTGTTGATATTGAATGCAAAGCAACCTCCGCCTGTAACGTAGATACAAATGTTTTTGTAATATAGAAGCTGCCGAAGAACTTCAATAAGTAGCCTGACTACAGATTCAGTCATATTGCAGATCCTGTGGATATGTAGGATTATCCGTCCGAGATTATGGATGATTACGCGTATTTCCGCACAGACAGTATAAAGCTCAGAGTTCGTAACGACTTCCAGGCTCAGCATGCTATAAACGGAATAAAGACAGGTGTAACAGCGCTTGTTAAAGCTCTGAACTATCTGAACTCTGCACAGGCCACTGCCTTTTAGTTTACAACAGGAACAGCGTGCTCCGACTCTGTGTCATATTCGCAGTCGTTGTCAGGTTCATAGTCACAGAGCTCCAGCTACAGTATAAGCTACAGTTAGAGCTCTGAATCACAGTCCGATACAAGCAACAGCGGAACGATGTGCATCTACGGCATGGAATTTGATATTCTGTAGTAGATCAGTCCTTTTTCGCCGTCGGACTCTTCAACGCTTCCTGTAAATCTTTGCAATCATACTCAGTCTGACGCACTAACTACGGACACGCCTTGAACATAAGGCGCCTGTTTCTGAGCAGATTACTTACCTTTACAGAAAACGGCAATATCATGTCTGCAAGACTGCCCATGTATCCCTGATACTTGACAGATATGTGGTCTTTGTTGCTGTACTCAAGTGCAATGAGCGCCTTAAGTTCGTTCATTATATCCAGCTTCTTAAGCACAGGAATCTCTGCAAGCTCCTGCTTCATCTGCTAATCAAGCTACAGATCGAACGACTAATCCGCTTTATTCTTATCCAGAGCCTACGACATGTTTGTTTCCTGTCTGGCTATCTATATAAGATACAGGAGATTATCCAGTGGAATAAACGCTTTGTTCTCGATCTTTGTCTTGCCTATGCAGAACAGCAGCATCTCTCTTATAGCGGAGCAGTCCTTAGGGCATTCCTCATATGCTTCCTGCAAATTAGCTACTGCAAGTACAAGATGCTCAGGATAGCCTTGTTGCGCCTAGCATCCTTTTATGTACGCCATGCCGATGTGCTTCTACACGCAGTCGAGACACGGTTTCCTGTCGTATTCAACTTTCTGGAAGAACGTAGGGAACAGAGCGCTTACCTTCGATATAACAGGCTACGATACCTATGGGTATTGCCGTATCTGGCGCTTTATCTTCACAAGATTGTACTTGCTGAGCAGCCATGGATACTTCTGCATGATTCTGAGCAGCTGAGTTTTGTACGAGTTGTACTGGCAGGTGGAACAATTAGTCTTGCTGTTCTTGATTCTCTATGCGGCTTTCCTGTCTACTGTATCGAGCTTGTCTATATCCTATTTGAGTACCTGCTAGAATGCTTCTTGTGTCAGATACTTCTACATGTCCATCTGTTGAGCGGCATAGTACTAGTCTTCTGTCAGTGCATATACTGTATTCTTGTACAGTATCATGTAGTCTCCAGGTTTGATAGTATATGCAAGTGCAGCTACAGTCAGCTTACCTGTTGACAGTGCCTTAACTCTTGAATCATTAAGTTTGAATACCTATTCATCTGCTCTTAACATTGTCGTCTCCGCTGTCGGATTCATGAAGATAGCTGTCGAACTCGCTGATGATGTTAACCTTATATGGTCTCTACAGCTATCTCTTCAGTTCGTCGAACTCTTTACGTGTGTTGTACTAGTTCTGCTCGTATAATTTACGCCGCACGATCTACACCTGCTTGATCCTGGATGCCAGCTATGCTATGGTCTTCAGTGCGTATCTTCCTCCTGAGAACCTTGTATCTGTAACAATGCTCTTCTCCAGTTGAGGGAACTATCTGACAGCGTGCGACAGGTGATACAGCACGTTCTGCTTTGAGCACGGCGGATTAAGCTTCCTGCCTATCTCGAAGTAAGACATCTATGGATGCTGCATCTTGTATGTGAGAATCTAAAACAGTACAGGATATGTCTTGGACAGACGTGTAAGTTTGAGCACCAGATTGCTGAGTGTAAGAATAAAGTTCTGCTGACACGCCTATACGATTATAGCCAACGTGTCAGGAGAAATTTTTTCAGGAAGGATATCCTATATCTACACAGGCTACGGACGTTTGACAGGTTGCTGAGACTACACACCGTCTGTGTCGAACAGCTATGAGTGTTTATGTGTGTTGGTAGTCTACTTTGACAGGAAACACTTGGCACAAGGAGTTTCCTAGTAAGGCTTATCTTTGTACTTCTAAATGTCGAACTACGGACATGGACAGTTTGGCATGTTATATTCCTTCAGTTAGTTTCATTAAGCCTAGCTGAAGTTACATGTAAGTCAACAGTCCTTTACCTGTACCCATTTCTTTATCTTGCTGCTGCCAAGATAAGCGAATACATACATTGATGTATCAGTACCTGACGGCATAGGAACCTAAGAAACAAAGTCGCGCATATCGACAGGAGAGCAAGCTGTCTGCGTTACGTATGTCTATACCTTCGCGTTACCATTCCGGACACAACTTACAGTGCCCAGCAGAGTCACCTTTTCCCACTACTATCTGTCCACAGCAGTCTACCAATCCTGATCCTGCTGCACGACCGCAATTCCGAAGTCCCATTTTGCGGTGGTAAAGTCATATTTGGCTGTCAGGTATACCTACAGATCAGACTTATATCTAGCACCCTATCCCTCCGGATATCTTCCTTCTACGTAATAGGATACAGCCTATCCGTTTGCATTTACAGAAGGTATAGCATCGCCTGAACTTACATACAGTCTATATCCAGAGCCCTTGTGATCCAGCGGTATTATAGCGAACCCGTTAGCGCAGGCACTCTGTCCATCCCACGAACTTGTACCTCCGCCGCCCACGTTAGGCTATACACGCAGCTAAGACGTCGGGACAACTACTGAAGGTGCTGTGTTAAACGGACTCAGCGTAGCTTTCGGTGTCATTATCCCCGGACGCTACTTCTAAGAATCAAAATAGCAAGCCAGAGAAGCTCTGAAGTTACCATATGCCGCTATGTAGTCAGAATTTTTACTGACTTTGTCAAACCAGTCCTGCAAGCCGTCCCCCATCGGATCGTAGCTGGATATACATCCGACGCCACCTCCAAGTGACTACAGGTTGGCAAATGGAACTATGTTGACTACACCCTAAAAAGATACAGGCAGATTCAGGTAGTTATAGTCGTTCTATCTCTACCCGCCAGTCTAATCATAATTTGTCGTGTCACAGCATATGGATATAGAGTCGGAGAACAGGTCTTTAATGCCTACACACTAATACTCTTTCCATCCGCATCTGTCTTTCTTAAGGTGTTTCATATAAGCTCAGATACTTAATTGCACTGTAGTTGTAACTTCGTCATTCTACTAAGTAACAACAACGTTCTGTGTTACATCGCCTATAGACAGAAAAGTTACGCTTCCTGTGTTTGTGTTTATAGTGCGCACACCTGTCGGAGCTTCCGCTGGTAACTAAGACTCCTGTGAGTCTGAACCCCACACATCATTGTATTTAGGTCTCCCTTTACCTGCTGCAGCCGACGACAGTATAATCAAATTGGAATCCTATGCACTTACCTGACAGTTATATCCGTCACAGAAACCTTTGACATTCGTATACATGTTCTGGTTAGGGTATATCCCGCCTGTCTATTGGATTCCATCAGATGCGGCATGCAGCACTACTCCAGGCGTTCTTATTACCATGCACTAATTAAGGAGGATTAGAGAGCTTCCTGTATATGCAGGCAGCTAAGCTGTCAGCTACATATAGCATGAAACAAGAAAAGTACCTGAGCAAGTGCCATCCTTTGTCCATGTTATGTACCATGGCTACTCATAGTAACCGTATTGCACTTTAAATACAGCCTTGCCTGGTTCTGTTCTTTCAAGAACTATCTGCGTCGGAATATTTGTATCTTGAACAGGTTTGTAGTAATCCTAAGCTGCTAAAAATTGCCTGAGTCTCGGTTTTCGTATCTATATTCTGCAGCAAGCTATACATCCGGCTGTCTGTCTGTCTGTATCAGACAATCCAGTATGGTTATAGAATGGATATACAGCAGATATATTGTACAGTTTATCAAGCATTCCGTACCCCTGAGAACGTTATAGTTCCTGTGTTGGTTATCACTCGAAGATCTGAAAGAGCAATCGGTTTAATCAGCACATGGCTGCCAGACAGGTCTTTACCGTTCACATATTTGAGGTACTTCGGTGCCTGATATGCAATGGCGGATACATCTGTGGTATCTTTATCCCCATACACATTTATAGACGGTGTTGATAGTATTCCGCTGTCGGTGAGTGTCACATTGCGCTGGAAAATCAGAGTTGTACTCCCTTTATATTTGTATTTTCCATTAAATATGACCTGTTTACACCCCACTGTATGTGTACATGTTATACACTATGGAGACAGTATGAGGTTGTTCGCGCTCAGTGCTATCTATCCGAGATGCTCCGTAGTAAGCACATTCAAAATGAATCCGGAAAACTATACATCATACATTAATTGCCCACAGACATGTCCATATACATCCACTAGCGAAGCTACAACTTTATCGGCACTCTATATACCTGCTGTCTGGGCCGTACTGCGCTATCTGTACAGTACGGCATAAGCTATTTCAGTAGCTGTATTGTCACTTATATGTAACTTGCATGTAGTGGCGCTGTTGTGTGTAAAACCGCTTATATATAGAGGGAATCTAGCCTGCTATACACAAATACCTACAGATGGTATCCACGTAGATTTTACTATGTAGTTATATATCTGCATAGTGGAAGCCTAATCGAACGGATATTTCGAAAATGTCCGCACCTGCTGCGTATCTGCATTAAGAATGTTCATTATTACCTCTTTTGTTTATTGCAGATCAGCTTCCAGTAGATGACAAGGAATCACTGTCATACTAGGCGCATGTAGGGAAGCCCGGATTGGATGAGACATAGATCACATAGACAGAGTCTCCAACAGCAACGGGTCCTGTAACAGATATCTGCTCGCATACACTTGTTATGTTCAGGTTCTGCGTCTGAGTCCCATTGATGTTCTGTATATATTTTCCTGTTTCTGTGTTTGTATATACTACCTAATTGGATTCTATAGGCATCTATATGAAGTTGTACAATGACTATTGCGTACGTCTTATATACATATAATCAGCACTGGGCAGATACGCATGGGTTACACCACCGTAAGTGTCACCATACCATATATTCTGTCCAACATACTAGTTAGCTATGAGCTATGAGTTTTTAACTACAGGCGTTATTGTAAGAGTTCCCGGCTAGCCGACAACATTGCCTGCCATGTCAAATCTCTGAATACTGAAAGGCCAGTCAGGTCCACCTAAAGCACCCTTGTTCGTAAAGTTTAACTAGTCTTTATCACACTGGATAGATCCTATCACAGTAATGTTTAATGTATCTCCGACAGGCTTCACGTCGTCGTTAGCCTGAATACTGGTGATACCTTTATTGTTGTAGCTATATGTATATGTAAGCGGATGGAGAGGCAGCTTTCCTGAAAAATTTATAGTGTGAGAAGGTCTGACACGCAACTTAACGAAACCAAAAGCATGTGCTGTATCAAAAGTCATCCACAGATTGCCTGCATACTATACAGTAGCCAACACTACAGAACCCGACATCAGTGTTATCGAGCACTAGCCCTGTTTAGATGTCAATATGTTAAGAGAAGGCTGCTGCTGTACATCTTTAAGGGCTAACTTTATCGACTATATAAAGTAATTGCCGAAAGGCACCTAACATGTGAAAGGGTACGTATCTGTACGTGCGCTTGTCTCTGTCGTTACAAAGCTCATGTATTGCTCTCACCGATTATATCTAAATAAGTCCGCCACCGCCGGTATCATCGTCTCCGACGTTTACCGATCCAGACCCTGAATCAGATCTGGAAGGATACAAACCAAATCCTGATGTGAAATAAGTTACCTACTAGGTGTCCTATTTGCTGACCACCATATCTCCCTGTGTGAACTACCAGGCAAGCTATATACGCCACCTGTTTGTCATTGTCAGCTATCCTTTGTCGATATCAGTAGCATCATAAGCTGCTTCAGCATATGTTCCGAGATCAACAAGCGGGCTGGAATATAACTGTGCGTCACTTCCGCTGCCTCCCTATACAATGACAGGCAGCACTTTAATGGATCCTGAGAACACAGCTCTGCACTACTTTGTCGGGAAGAATTGTATAGCGCACGTTATTACAGGCTAGTTCGTAGCCGATATGTCACAACTGAGGCTGCCTGTATCAAGCCCTCCGCCCAGGCTTCCGGTATCTTTACCGTACTAGATGTAAGTGTTCTATGTGACTTTGGTAACAGAGAGCAGCATTGCTCTGCCTTGCGCCGCAAGGAAAGATTGTGTCTGTCCTGACTATAATGTCGCTTTTAAGTGAAGTGTGACAGTACTCAGCCCGGCATCGCAGAAGTCTATGATTCGCTTTGACTGCATTATAAAGCCCAGGTGTGTCTCAGGCGCCTGAACCACTTCTATCGATCTGGCTTTTGTAAACACCAGATAGTTCCACATGGCGACAACTGCTTTATATTGATACAAAAGCTTTACAGCCTTGCCGAACTCTCTTTGTCTGTACTCCGCATCTATTTCGCTTTTGCCGCAGTTCTATATCTACAATACTCGTTTCTGCAGCATCTAGTTCCAGAGCCTGGCTGCAGCCGGTTCATAGTACAGGATACAATCCTTCAACCCAGCAAGCCACAACATACACTACTGGAGCATAGACTGCACATACCACTGGGAACTGCAGTCGACGCATGCCTGACAGCCATCGAAGATCTTTATTGCTCCAGACACTTTGGATATCTATGGATCTGAATCGTCACCGCCCTAAACAACAGACGTACAGTAATCGCCCATCAGCATGAACTGTCCCTACTACAGAGGCGACACTCCATTTATAGTCCTTAAGTAAGATCCTGTTATAATGGGCACGACAGGAGCTTCCGACTAACTGTCAGACTCCTGCTTAGTCAATATATAAGATATCTTCGGTCCGGATGTTCCTGGTGTGACCTTAAGGTCATCCTTTCCCTGTATCTTTAAGTATTTTGTACTTACAGGATATCCTGCTATGCGCAATTCTGTTATCATATCAGTGCTGGTTCATTAGCGTAGATAAATTCGCCTGCATATAATTAATGGTATTGGCCTGATTTGTGAAGTAACTCTGCAGGACACTCTGTTGCTGCTTCAAGGCCTACAAAGCAATCACTGTGCTCTACATATTAGTTGAATCACAGCACGGCTTGGAACATGGATTTTTCACAATCAGCCCACCCTGTCCCTGTGCGACAACGTCAACGCAGTCAACACCTGAAATCTGTATATTGCCGTTGGAGTCAGGAGTTACGCCGTTGATAGAGGTGATGGGTGTCGCTCCTGTCGAGGCGTTCAGCTGTTGCACCACAGACTACTGCACAGTCTAGGTAACATAAGTCTGGTCGACAGATATAGTAAGTGTCGTTACCTAGCCTTCAACAGCAGCGGATATGCTGACCCCCTATCCTGCCTGGATCTACACAACTCCATCATAATAGACCTAGTTAACCTTTATCGCCTAAAGATATGTCAGTTTACCTATTACACTGATGACATTCCGGTTAAGCTTAGTGTTGCTCGCTGTGTATACCTGTGTGCCGATATCATATGTATTCGTAGGTCCTACACATATGGAGCCTGTAAGTTTAGCTGCCCACGACAGTGATCCTCCCTATAGTGCAGTCAATGTGTACCAATGCTGCACAGCAGGCTATGTCATAGTGAGTGTTTTTGGAATCCCTGAGCCTACAGCAACCTAGATACCGTTGTATCCTATGTAGATAGACAGAGATGCTCCCTAGTCCTGAACTCTGCTTATATAAAAAGCATCGCCGTCTACAGTTCCGGTAGCTTCAGGGACCAATATGCGCATATCCAAAATCAGATACTTAGGCAACAGCTGACTTGTAACAGACAGTCCTGTTACCTAATCCGCCAGAGGATATGTCTGGGCGGCCATATGGCTCATCCACTAATAGTCTGTCATTTACCACCTCAGTAATTAGCGTTGTAGGTGAGCACCTTGGCGAGCTGGTCGAGGATATCCTGAGATACAGCATCGGATGTATCGTCTTCCTGCACCTATGCAACAGCGGTTGTCTTGAATCCTGTCTGATACACATACATGTCGCTGCCGGGCGCTACAGCCTATACCTTTGCCAGCAACGTGCCATGTGTACTCAGATCAAAGTTGCCGATGTAAGCTGTCTATGTGTAAGCAAGCATAGACGTGCTGGTGTTGGAGAACACTGCAGTTGTGTCGCCTATGTGTATTCCTGGAATAGTAGTATATTCAGTGCCAGACGTGTCTACAGGTATCCAGTACACAGAGATGTTGACACGTCCTGATCCGGGACCTCTTGTAGTAAACCATATTTTGGTCTGTCCTTTCAGGTTCTATCCGGAATACGTAACAGGTGTAGATATGATGAACGAGGTTGTCGCTGATCTCGGGAAGACAGTATACGTCAGCAGTCCGTCCGCAACTCTCTGTGTACCGTTCATACGCATGTCAGAAGCGGCGATGTTTGCTCCGTCGTGCTAGGCAGACGAGATCTGATATACACCCAATCCCAGCTTCTGTACTTTGATGCCCATACCTGCATACAGTCTGGAAACGACAGGTGTTATGGAAATATTCCTGCCTGAAATATCGGCGACGGCTGTTGCTGAACCAACAACTTTGTTCTTTACGTACTGCGGCAGGTTGATCTCATATGTGCCGTTAAGAGAATTCACACTGAGAGAAGAACTTCTTACAGTCCTTACAACAGAGTCCCCATAAGCAAACGGATAGTCATTGAACACGACAACCTATCCAGCCTGCGGTGCCTCAGATGCTGTACACCATACAGCATCAGGCTGGAAGGAAAAATCAGAATTATTGAGGAGACCTTTGTAGAACACAGCGGTCGTATCGGCGGACAGCTGTCCAAGCATGTCTGCATCAGATATCTTATAGAAGTAATTTCCTTGTGCCGTGTACTCTCCGTCGTACGCCGCTCGCTACTGCCACTACCCTATAACGAGGCTTGCATGGTGATGGTTGTCATGTGCAAGATAGTTCGAGAACAGACTGAACTTGCCGTCCCCGTAATAGCTTAGGCATGGCTGTCTGAGATTCCATCCAGGTGTCTTTGTAGCTTTACCAGCTGTCTATGGAGATAAATAATAGATTCCAGCCTAAGCTCCAGTACCTAATGTAGCCTAGATGATGGGTGACTAGTAGTATCCAGATCGCAATATAACCGCAGGGTCTGTGGAAAGCACGATGCCCTATACTCTGCTCTGCGGTGCCTATACAGACTGCCCTTGTGCTCCGGGAATGCCTAACAGAGCCGCTTTCGCAGGCTTGAAACATGCTGACGACCCTTCAGAATCGAAATATACAAGGTCTCCTGTCTGTACAGATGCATCAAGCACAGCCTACCACTGTATGACAGCGCTTCTGTTTGAAATTTGGTCAACACGTTGACTTATATCGTTGAGTGCTGTCTATATGTAGTCAAGAGGCTGGTTGAGCTTATCAACAGTAGCCATCCCCTATGTGTACTTGGGTACCATGTAACTTTCAGCCATGTAAGCCTCCAATATTCATGCTCAGATTGAATATAAGTCCAGCACCACTGAGTCTGCACGTTGGCTATACCGGCACGCGGGCAAGCTACCAGCTATTTTCATCCAGCAGACATATATGTACTATTTTATCTTTTTGCTATTCAATCTACGAGTGATCTAATTTATATGTATCAAAGCAGCATTTTATAGAGTTATCGACAACAGAGACAGTTCCATTCCTTACTACTTTACCTGTATCTGTAAGTCCTGTACAAGAGTTGACTGCCTGCAGAAGAGCACGCAACAACAGCTCAGATCCTTTATTTGTCAAAGTCATTGTATCTCTCCTTATGCTGCAAGCCGTTATTCACAGATTCATTGTAATAAGCTATTGCTTTAGACGTCACCTGTAAATCAGGCTATATCGTAACGTATGTCTGTGCAGCATATCTGTATATTATAGGTATAGCACCTAGCGCTGTGTTCTAAACAATCACACGAGCAGCTATACACATGTCTTTGTAGTTGGAAGACGGAGCTACAACGATAAAGCCAGAATGCTTCCATACTGTGGACAGAAGGAATTGCGCTGGATTCATATTGGCTGGAAGCTGTATATACGGTATATTCAGATCAGCATTTAACTATGCACACAGTCTTTGATACTGTATGTAGTTCTAACCTGTCAGCGGCAGTACATTGTTTACAGGACTCAGTCCGTCTCTGTTTGAAGCTGTAAGCACTCCGGCATCTGTAACAACAGGTATGCTCGCGATATCAGATGGAATGGTATCTTTCCATGTTATCACTCTCGGATAGTCGAGTGCGTTTTCAGCTGCGACAAATAAAGGCTAACCCTTCAGCACATACTGACCTTTAGTAACTATCGGAGAACCTTCACCGGTATATGTGTGGTCACCTATAATGACTGTGCTGCCTTGTACATCTGATACAGTGCCCTACTGCCAAGCTACAGGACATTGTCCGACAGCTCCAAGTAACCGCAGAACATCTCGCTTGTTGCTGCCGTTAAGCTTTATGCTCCAGGCCGCCTCCACAGCTCCCGGATACTTATACAACCAATAATTCGGAACCTACAGGATACCGGTAAAAGCATCCCTCAGTGTCTGATACTTCTAGTAGATGCCCCACAGCTAGTAACAGACTTTTATCTAACCGGCTACAGTGACTACAGTAGATCGGAATCCGATCTGATCCAACGGCTGGTTGAACTTAATACATCCGTCCTGCACAGTATAGTCGGTATCGATATTGAGCAGGATATCAGGTGTGTCCACCTTATTCTGTATCTTTATCGGGATACCAAGCTGCTACAAAGTACTGTACTTAGTGCCCTACACAGTTTGCCCTATGGAAGATGATCCAATTACGAACTGTGTTATAGGTATTACAGCGCTGCTCTATGTCTAAGCATCAACCAGTATACGCACAGGGTGCCACTTATCAGGCTGCACCGTATATGCAACATGCAACTGATTGTCTATTTGCAGCAGCCTATCCTACAGCACCTATCCAGACACGTGCTGAAAGAACTTGCCAAGCAGCTAGATCAGCCATGTATCTTTCCATACCGTAGTCCAGAAATATCCGCATATTCTGCGAACAAGTTTAGCCCATTTCTACATTACAGTACCTCAAGTGTGATATATGCTGGCACTGTTGAGAAGTAATATGCTTGAGGATCCCACATATACAAACCTTGTCTGTATGTCAGGTCGATCTAGCCGTCAGAAGTGGTAAAGTTATAGTTGCCACCATTAGTCATCGGCAAGCTTGTCTGAATACCATATGGAAGTCTTAAATTGATGTCAGGATACTGCTGGTGCAGAGCCTAGCCAACCTAAGCCATATTCAATATATAGTCACCGACTTGTTTGCTGTTCACATATTGAGATATGAAAACCTTAAGTGACTATAAGGTATCCTATGTTATCGGCTGTGTGCTGTGTATGTAGCCGGATATATGTACTGTTGCAGGTACAGCAGCTTTCACAAGGCAATCCTGTCCAAGGAAGGCGCCTGAAGAACTGTCCATATACTACTGCAGGTCTGTAATGCCGTTTACATACTACACAGTCACCTATACCGGAACCGAAGCTGCGAGGGACTGGCGGAAGCGTATCTTAGCTGTCTGATATACAGTAAGTCTTGCTGCCTACGCAGATACAAGTGTGTTGGATGAACCATACTATACAGTGTATGTGCCGATCTATGTGCCTTGCCGGGCAGAAATTACCTTTGTTACGCGTGTGAAACCGGCAATCTATCTGTCATCTTCTGCGGACACCTATATATAGTAGCCATCGCTGTCATGTTTCATAGACTAGAACAGAAGCTTACCGAATGATGTCTGATTTGCCGTTTTCACATAGACATCAACTATGCCGCCATAAGGTATATCGAGATTGTTGTTTCTGGCTCTGAAGCACCCTGGGTCTTTACTGCTTATTGCATTGCAGCTCGTAACCTGTACAGGAGCTTCCTACATCTTTATCCGCAGAGCTCCCAATGTGCCTATGGCAGATCCGCACCTGTCCTTACATCTGCTCATCATAGATGCGTCTGTCTAGCTCTAAGCTCCACCTGTTATCGGAGATGTAAGCTACGCCTGACTGACATTGGATATGTACGAAGATACTGTGACCAAAGCCCCTTCCGGTATCTCCATGTATCCGGATACAACAGAAACAACAGGAACATTGGTCTTGTACTGCCCATCAATGCTGTACATTCTTGTGTAATTGATGTCTTCAGTATCCTACAAAGGGCTGACAGAGGCTATAGTTGTCTTCTAGGTGACAAAGATGTGTCCGTCTATAGTAAATTGCGCACCTTTAGTCACTCGAACGGAAGAGGCAGTACAGGTAAGAGTCACGACACCTTTTGCGTATGTGCCCTGCCTTCTTGTAACAAAGTAATTGCTTGCAACTATATCCGCAGTCTGATTCTATGTGAGCTGTGACTAGGACAGGTAACCTACAGACGTAGTTCTTAACCACGTCTACATCAGCTGATTTATCTTTGCGAATAAATATGCGTATGGTCTTATCAGCAGCTACCGTATAGCGGATGCCTTCTTCACATCCAGCTGCTGAGAGTAGTCCTGCATCAAGTTGGTCAGTGTCTACTAGGCCTGCTGAAATTGAGTGTTTGTTGGTTCTGTTAAATTCACGACAGTTCTCCAGTATATGTCTAGCCGTCTTTGAGCTGCAGTGTTATGCTTAAGACTCCATTACTTGCAGATGCTGTAAGGGAGTCTATTTTGTCGATATCCTAGGAGTCCAGCATAGATCTCACCTGCGCACATGCGTTGGAACCGAGAGACGTAAGAAGCTAGTCAGATGGCGTATTCGAGCCAGATAACAAGTCTATCAGCTGTGTTCCGGCATTTTCTCTGTAGCTGGAGGAAGATGAACTGAGCATAAGCACCAGTATTTTCTGATACAGAATAAGCCCCTGTACAGAAGTTACTCCAAGCACATGTGGCTATATAAGCATTGTTTTAGGCTATGTGAACTGCATATCCTTCATAAGTACACATCTCCAGCTGTACTGTTAGCCCATGCTTTTCCAAGCGTTTCCTGGATACCGGCAAGCAGTCTCGATTTTCTTTTCTAAGTGCAAGTCAGCAAGTCTCTGCTTATACGGAATATCTAGCCGTACTGCTAAAATGTAGATACCTGCGCAGACTGATCCTTATTACTCTGCAGGTGGGACAAGAACTGAGGCTGCAGAATCTAATCCAGGTTTGTCAGGTACAGCTATGCCTATGCAGGTTTCTGTGCCTAAGCTGCCTGGTATTGCAGACTGCCGTCCACTATATCCTGGAGAGACTATAACCGGAGGTTCATCGCATACCTGATAAACTTATCGTGCTGCTGCAATGAGCAGCTAGTTGGCTTTTCTCCGCCTTCCTGTACAAGTTTTCTCATACGAGACCTCTGACCTAACCCATAAGCTGCTGTATCCGGTTCTTTCTCTGTGATACAGCCCCCGGCGATATATGTAATTTTTCAGCTATCTGATTATTGGACAGCGGCTTTGTACCGTATCCAGACGTCCACTACATTATCTTTTTATCTATAGGAGATACGGACGAGTAGACATAATTATAGTAATCTCTGTCCGTGACATCAGACCCGCCAAGCATCTAGTGTCCCTACGGATCTTGAGACATTGTCTAGCTTATGGTAACAGAGGATTGCTAACGCAGCTTATCCAACTTGCGCTTCGAGATGTACAGCGCCTAGCTCAGTTCCTAATCAGTAGGCTGTCTTCCAAGATCGCTCTACAGCTAAGCTGCTTTACTGTCCAGCAACTGTTTCATGTAGACCTGATTCTAAGGTATATGTATGATGTTCTAACGCTACCTTCTGAGTCTGTTGAGTCTTTGAAGATTTGAAAACACGAAGGTCTTTGGAGACACTTTCTTTGTCACATCGTAATTACGCAGGCTCTGCAAGGCATAGGATGTAGCCTTTAGCCTGAATGTGTTCTATTGTCCAGGAGTATAGGTATGAAGCGCACTGTCGATAGTTGGCTTAAGGAAGTCCAATATCTGCTTGGTGGTTTCAGGCGTGCTCTTCTTCTGCCAATCGGCTATGGTCTGTACGATATCTTCTTGCGGCTGCTTTACAGTTTTAGGCGCAATATTCTGAGAAGAAGTATTCAGACCTTTAATTTGTTCAAATATACCCGGCATCTTAAACCTCACGCTAAACCACTGTAATCAGAGCTGTTATTATAATCGTACATATCAGATGTAGCCAGGCTTTTCTAATATAGCAAAGGTGTCTGCTGATCCTGAAATATAGCCTTGGCGAAGGCAGAGCTCTATGGAGTCAGCGCCGTCACATTTGCCGTTATTGTCAGATATGACGACTGCTGAGGCGATGTAGAGCATCCGTACTAATATGTAACTGAATCAAGAACACCGAAGAATTTACTGTATCTCCTGTCATTCAGATTCTGTTGATCTAAAGGAAGCTGTAAAGCTATGGACTTACCTATATACCTGTCCATATTCTTAGCTTTATCTGTCGGCAGCAGACTCACAGTAGCTTGCTTCTAGGCAGCATACATACTGAAATACAGTGTCTTTGCATATGTATCGAACATCTGTTTAGCTCCGTCTGCCCAACTTGCGTTCTACTATGTCTACGTAACAGCTGACTGACCAACAGGAATGTTCTTCATATCGGCTTTATATGTTTTGAATCTGGACTTCTATACAGCTATGGTGAGCAACCACCACGGAGCACCTGCCTGCTTTATCTTGGAGGCTGGTGTAACCGCTTCGTACTCACCATATAATCCAGGTATATTCTGCATCAATCTTGTTCCCATATCGAAAGCTGACAGCATCGTCAGGTTGACAAACAACTTATCAGGTATGCTTAAATGGGACAGTGGATTGGCGGTAACCTGCGCAAGATTGATGTCTTCCGGTGTTATGATGGCATCTTGAGTCTAAACAGGCAGCACATAATTAGGGATGATAAACAATTTATCCTAAGCATCGGGAAGTGTGCGCTAAGCCGGTGCAGTTGTCAGGAAGCGCTAACCGGCAAGAGTAATCATTACAGCATCTATGAGCTGCCTGTTATCGATGCCTGATGCGAACATCTGATCGAAGGCTATAAGATATGGATTGCTATGTCCTAAGTCTACAGGTGCCTTGACAGCCTATTTGATTACAGAGCTTATCTTGTACCGGGAGGTTATGTACTCGGATAAAGCTATAGTAGGCGTCTGCGAGAAAAGAGCCAGCTTTGCCCTCATCTACTGCAAGTAATTGAATGCCTTGGTAAAGAGCTGATCTATGGTGTCTGACTCTATATTCTGTCCACTGTTGGAAATCAGCAACGCTGTATCGAGTTTTTCAGTGCTGAATATATTGGTTGCCTGTGCGTTGGCTCCTATAAGTCCGTTTTTCTACAGCTATGGCACATTGTTTGCAGACTTGGCATCTACATACTTGTAGTCGCTGACATAGGAGAACATCAGCTAGCACGCCTTTCCCATGCAGAAACACGTATACTAAGATGTAATTCCAGGGCGCTATGCCAGAACCGGAGTTACGACGCACACACGACCTGTAAACCACTGAGTAGGCTGCCCATCGTTCTATCTGGAGTTGTACTACAGCAGCTGGCACTACATGGGTTTAGTCTCAGGCTGACATGCGCTGTTATACAACTATGACAATGCCGACAGTTTCGGATATGTAGACAGGGTTCGGACTTCCACCTGCCAGGTAACATCCATAAGGCTCACCCGGCACTGAGTTATTGCGCCTTTAGCCTTGCGAAGATAGAAGTTCTTTACAGCGTAATACTTTACAGCTCCGGACACCTTGACACAAAGTACAAATGAGCCGGATGTGTATAACGTCATCATACTCTGGCTCCGTACATGGTCAGCTGGTATTGCATAACGCCTGGCATACTCTAGCTGGCTGAACTCTGCTGCAAGCTGACAATGACTCCCTTATATGTATCTGTACCTACAGTTACAGTGAGCAGCGATTGCCTGGAAGCGTTTTTTATAGAGCCTCTATAGTTCATGTAAAGTTTAGACAAGCTCTATATAGTGGTCGCATTACGGTTAGCAGACGACAAACTGCATGTAGGTTGCAACGCCATACGCAGGCCGGAGATAGTTATGCTGACAGGATGGTCCTCAAAGGTAAGCATACCAAAGTTGCCTGAAAGAGACTTTATTAGATTGTAGTCTATCTGCTAGGCTATCTATATGCCCATTATCGGAGCCTGAGCTATATACAGCTATTTAGATCCAAGGCTCAGCGTAACGTATGTGTAACCTTTCAGCTTTGTCTATTGTATGTAGCTTGTTATAGGGAAAACTGTAGTTGACATAGATCAGCCTTGTTCATTTCTTCTAAGCTATCTGTTTGAGGAAGTTGGCTATGCGCTACAGAACACTGTTCAGCTTGCCTGCCAGATCGCTGTTTGTATCTGATCCGCCCAGCTTTGCTCTGAGTCTGCTGTACTAGCTGAAAGACTATATTGACTTGAATCTGCCCTTGTTGGCGTTGAAATACTGCTAGTTGACAATAGTGCCTTCAGACTAAGCCTTAAGCAGAGTCTACATATCTTTTCTGGTCTGCAGTGTGAACTACTAATCAGTGCTCTATTTAAGTGCGTTTCTACGACTGAGAGCATTCAGTCTGTATCTGTAGTTGCTTCTGGCAGTGAGAACAGCATCGGCACGCTTTGTCGGATCGGTCTAGTTGTCAGCCTGTCTCAGGGCTGCAGTGAAGGCGTCGTACGCATCCTGCCCCTGCTTGCTTGCAGCCAGGTCCTTAAGCTTTTTATCCTATCCGACTGCAATCGCGGACAGAACATATCTCTGCGCCTATTTGTACTATTGAGTACTCTTATCGGCTTGCGTGAGCGTTTTTAGATGCTGTCTATAGTCGCTATCCGACCTTCCAGCTCCAAGAAACCCGTATCGGAGTGCCTACTGCATCCCTGACTAACCGAGAACACTGCGTAATTGTGTATTCCGTGCAGCTATCCTGGCTCCATCTGTCTACCCATATACCTGTTGAGCAAACATCCTGTAGACAGCGGACTGATCTCCCCAGTTATTTGTCATGAACCTGTTGAAAAATGTATTCCAACCTGTTCCTCCTGTGGCATCCATGTCTTTGAATGCATTGCGTATAGTGGACATGGTACGTCCGAACTGCTATTGCTACTGTATCTGAGATACTCTGCGTGCACCTGCCAGGAAATTCGTATCAGTGCTTACAGCCCAGTTAATGATGCGTCTGGATGTCTAGTTCAGTCCACGCACCTGGTCAACATTACCTGAACGACTGAGCTATGCCATGACCTAAGGGTTGCTGAACTAACGCATGGCAGCGCTGATCTGTGCTCTTGTCCAGCGGCCTGTCTGCATTAACTGCAGCTCTTTAATGTCTCGCTGCTGTCTCCACTGCTATCTGATACCGGATGAAGCAAATGCACCTGACATCTGAGCTTCTCTGTAATCAGAATACTACAGACCTCTCAGCAGCTAGCCATTGGAGCTTACGCCAGCAAGGTTACGGGCAGCTGTAAGTGCATCCTGTCCGTTAGCCTGTGCCTAGCTGATTCTGTCTCTGAACTGTTGGATTGTTCCTGTTCTGTTCCTCTGTCTCCACAGACTGTAAGCCATCGACATGAAGTCAACGCCACGGCTGCCTTGCGCACTGGCGTATGCATTAAGCGTTCCCTGCTGGAACTACTAAGGAGTCATACCATAGGACGTATTGCCTGGAATAAGCATACCTGCAACTTCAACACCAAGCACGCCAGCTCCCAATCCGGCATATCCTCTAATGCCGTTGTTAGCCAGCATACGGCGCATTGCACCGCCCATATCAGCCAGCTGACCCATTGACACACCTGGAGCATATCTCTGTATATCGGCGATTCTTGTTGAAATGTTCTGTACAGCAGACACACTCAGTTGAGATATATTCTGGCCTGTAAATCCCTGTATGGCATTTACCATAGAGCGAATGTCCTGACCAAATATATCTCTTAACGGCTGCAGAGCTCTTGTAGTGTCTCTTACTTTGGTCTTGAATCGCTATATGCTTGATGCCAGCTACTGTCCGCTGACATTTCCGAACTGATCGCTGGCATTGGCTATTATGCCTGCGAGCTAGGCAACAGCTCCTCCTGAGAACCCCCCAAAAGATTCCCCTTGTCCGAGCACTGCTCTGCGCTGCGCCTGCTGCGAAAGCTGACTGATACCGGCAGCTAACTAATTGGCACGAGTAACAGCACTTGTATCTAACGGGTTTCTCCTTGTACTCCATTGAAGGACACCTGCCTGAGCCAACTACATGCCCTGCATTGTCCTTGTTACTTCAGATGGATCGGCAAATGCCTGTATAAGCCCTGCGGCCTGTATAGGATTTCTCTATACACCATATATACGCTGCTATATCTGCGCATTTGACTAGTTAGGATACAAGGTACTGAAATACGTCCTGTAGAAGTCGCGCTTCAAAGCACTCTAGTTCTACTGTCTGCTCCAGTATGCAGCAGTGCGCATCGAGTCCTGTACCATACTGGCAAAAGCGCCGCTGTATGTGCCTCCGTTTGTTGTAAGCAGCATACCAGCCAAAGGACTGGAGAAATTTCCGGCTCTGTTAAACTAACCGCCCAGGACTATCTTATTTACAATTCCGCCAAACAGCGGACCAAGTGCGGATGTAACTGTGGACTGTAACAGGCTATGCATTGAGTATGGGCCTGTCTGCATACCGGATACACTGCGCCAATAGTCATCTCCAAGTTGAGTCTGCGGACGCTGAACAAAAGATGACAGCACCTGTAGAATTTGATTAAGTATATTTGACTATTGACTCATGCGCGTCTTTCAACTGTTATTACTACTGTAATTTGAATCCGGCAGCACGTAATGTGTTCTCATAAATACTTTTTGCGTCTACCGTAAGGCCTGTCTCTAGCTCTTTACTCGCCCTTCCGAGTATGTCATTTATTGCAGCAGGCACACCCTTATTGAGCTAGATATTAAGCTATGCGGCTATTTGAATACCAGCAGCCCTTAACAGCATCTACGTGGAGGATGCCAGCAGCTTAACAGCCAGAAAATTGCGATCCGTTGGGCGCTATGCGTATCTTTTTATTGCTCCGTAGGTATCCCGTTGCTGAGATAGCATTAACAGACGTGCGGAATACCCTGATAAAAAGAATCATCAAATCCACTGGAAACCAGAAGCTCCATGGTTCTTGAATGTGTAACCAGAACCTTGTCGAGAATACCTGCTGACAATGATGTAACAACGGAAGGATCGACAAGACGTGCATACATTTCAGACAGCTGCTGCGTTGTACAATCAGGTTGCAGAGCTTTCTCCAGAATCTACAGACATACGGAACTCACGCGATAATCAGATACACTGGTGTCTGTAACTATGCTGATGTTCTATACAGGAAGCAGTCTGTACAATCTGGATAACAAGTCGGATAAAATGGATTTCCTGTCTTTATCCTGCTCCAAGGAAGTCACAGCACCGAGGCGGATCATCTTATCTGTCACCTGCGGAGCTAACTATGTGACAGTGATTTTTACTGCCTGGTCAAAAAGATTGTAAGTCTGCTTGTAAGGTGCACCTGATATGATGCAGGCAAGATACCTGTGTTTAGTCTCATCATCGACTTTGGCCGGAGCCTGAAATGTCGGTTTTCCACAGCATGGACATGTAAGCAGCTCTTTCTAAGTGTTCGTCTATGACATTATTGGTCCTCCTTATCTGTATTCACTGTATAGTTGCCCTGTAGCGGCAGTTCGTATTTGACAGAGTAATTCTAATCGAGAGCTGAGATTGTGCCAGCCTACCATGCAGACTTACCAGGATATGACTTGGATGTCGGCTGATCCTGACCTGTTTCCATTGTTATTACAGGCTAAAAGATCTGACCGGACTAGGTATTTGTCTGCCAGCACATCTTTGGCATTTTGTATTCACCAAAGCTCAACACACCTGACTAGGTGAAGCTCAGCTATTTGCTGCAGATATAGTTGTCGTTGTACCATTGCTGTGTCTGTTCTGGATACGATATAGATGGGGTATCTATTTTATATTGGAATATACGGGCAATGGACTGCTTGAAAGCTCGCAATGAATCTATTGTTACTTTAGGTATTATATCTACCTGTTCTGTTCCCAGTACCATATAGCTGGCGGCTCCGAAAGATCCATTTACAGACATAGTGCCGTCAGCTGTGATATCTTTGCATTGTATAGAGCCTCTGATATGCATGATGCCTGAACCTGAACCTCCACTGACTGTAAAAGTCTGATCAGTATTGCCGACAGTTACAGTGCTCCTTCCTTCGAGTGCTCCAACAAATGTAGATCCTACATTAACATAGAAAGCCTATGACAGCACACTTGTAGCGTTAGGCGTTATGACGACGCCAGCTCCTGTACCACCTGAATATCCATACAAGCCTATGGATCCGGATGTGGCTTTCATATAGCTGTCCGCATTGAGCATGAGCACACTTCCATCGATGCAGATCGAACCGGAGCCTCTGGTAGCTTTATCTCCCGCGTTCGTAGTTGTCTTATCGTTTATTCCTATGTACATATCTCTGGATGAAGTGAGAGATAAGTTGCCGTTACTGCGTATCACCATACCGGCAGACGATGTTTTAGATCTGTTCTACAGCACCGTGTAACCATCTTGTCCTCCTACAGCAGAAGACAGATACAGACTGCCCTAGGCAGCTACCTTTACTGACTTCTTGGAGGCGATAACAGCTGCTCCATTGGCATCCAGCTACATACGTCTTGGTATCAAGCCTATGCAGTCACGACCCGGACGAATAAAGGTATCGAGCGCACTGGATATGTAGATGTTGCCTCCGGTCATTCGTATCTAACTTCCCCAACCATCCTTGATAAGGATAGAACCATCCTACTATTGAGTGATAAATGATGTGCATTTATACACTCGCTTCTGCTGTCCTGTATACGTATCAGTTACCTATGCGTACTGACACGGAGCAAGCTATTGCTGTGACGCCTGTCCAGAATCTGTCCAATCCGCTATCCTGGCTGTAAGAGGCTACGCAAGACACTGCACATTGTTGGAATACAAACTGAGAATCTGCTAATCCGTAAGCTGATTCCTGAGTATGTACTGTGTTCCTGACTACTGCAGCAGCGCATCCATCTGCAGAGCTTTATCTGTCGAGGTATATTGAGGAGTCTTAAACTTAGGAATCTACTTCTAGGATAACTAAGCCGCTGTCTAGTCTGATATCTGCTGAGGAGCGTAGATATCAGGTGTCTTTATCATTCTGATGCTTTTTGCCGATACTGTTTCTGTCTACCCATCATATGATACATGATTAGTAGCAAGCACAGGTATATCCATGTCCTGATACTACTAATCCTGCAGAGGAGACAGTACCGAACTGAACTGGCCGGATACAAGTCCGCCCTTAAATTCCTGCGTTCTGTAAATAGGATCACCTGACTACGCACTGTAGTCAACTGACGGTGTGTTTCCCTAGCCTGGATTATTCTCAACAGGTTTGCTGCTATTAGTCTGCAGGACACCAAGACCCTATTTGGCACCCGATGCTGTTAGCTATCTGCTTATATCTGTACTGTGCTATATCAGCTGACTGAAAGAGTCGAACTAAGCGTGCTAAGCTACAACTGTTATACTGTTGTCCAGTCCGGAGAACTCTGTATAGGCAAGTCCGGAACCCTTTATTGTTATCTGAGCTCTCCCGAAGAACGCAGACGGTCCATACTTATCACCGATTACAAGGTCGCCGGGATATGTGTCCTACGTGGCACCGCAGGGAGTCGAATTCACGCCACTGTTTGCATACTTGCTTATCAGTGTCTACAGCTATGTGGAAAAAGTCAGGTCGCCTACAGGTGTGTTCCATCTGTAGGTATGCAGCAAAGAGAATAGTTTGTATGATTTAGGCTACCCTCCGCCTGGATTCACAGATAGAATGTAGCCTTTACCTGTTGCTTTATTTATCCAGGCTATGACAGATGAACCGACAGCAGGCAGACCAGCTACACTCGCGCCAAAGATACCTCCGCCACCACACATCTTACATGAGAACTGTCTGTCGACACCTGCCGACTGGGTGCGAACCACTGCTGTACCTGTATTCGGCAGACAGGCCTATATGACACCGGCTATAACCTAGCTGCCCACATACGTGAGAGGCTGGTTCTATGGAGTGAAGCTGTTAAGAACGCTCAAGGTTGGCTCCTATATAAAAAAATGCGCATGTAGTAACTTACATGCGCATCATTGAACATCAATGTACTGTGTGTCAGCTGTTCGTACTGGACCACTTCATCTCAGTGAACTGCAACACAAACGTACCTTGTGCAATAGCCATACCACCCTAAGCGATGGTAAGGTTGTACTGTACCTGACTTCCAATCGCACCGTTACATACAATTTCCTGCGGCTGAGACTTGACATCGCAATCCTAGCCCGATGTAATGGAAGAGTTGGTAACGATAATTGTTATCGGCTTACAGGCACTTGCCAAAGCATCCAGGAAGTCATTGAGTTCCGTAGACGGTCCGATGAGTGTATTAAGCTGCACTGTGCCGTAAGGTGCTCCGATAAGCTGAATCGGAGCAGATCCGCCAATCGGATACCGCGTGCTGACAGGACGCTTATAGTCAATCGTGATGCCACCAAGAGCAGCGAACACTTTATTAGCTGTAGCTTTGTTAGCCTGTGCGGCAGCCTATGTCTGTCCCCAGGTGACAGCCGCACCCTGTGCAGACCATACCTAAGGAGCCTGTGTATACGGGTTATTGAAAACGCTTTTCATTCTCTGTCACCTCAATTCATATAGAATCTCATATGGAATCTGTTGAACGGCTTCGGAGGCTATCCAGACATGTCCGCATAGATTCTATCCTTATGTATCTCGTCCTGTTCGATCGAATCCAGAGATGCACTGAGCAGCTGAGGACCTATGAGCTCCGTAACATACTGCTGGAAACCTTCAAGTTTCGTAAGCAGCGTAGATTTAAGCAATGTCAGGAGCATCGGAGAGATATTCGAGTTTCCAACAAGATCTCTTCCGGTGGTCTTAAGCGAAATGCAGATGCTGTCGATGTTGCAGACTATAGACTGCTCATCGAGATTGACATCATCGGCTGCAGCGGATGTGAGCTGTCTGCGACTGATCACAACACCTTCTTCATTCTGTCCAACACGCCAGAAACCATAAGCACCAAGCTGCTTGAGCTGACTGGCTGTAAAGCCATGCTCCTATGAAGTCGTGACAGCGGTGACGGTAACATTGCTGAGAGGAGCATGCGGATAAGTTCCGGAACGCATTCCAGCAAGAGCAGCTGCAACGCAGTAATTGGGAACCGGCTATCCGTTGTACATCGGACCGTCTGCGAACACAATAGATGCGCGTCTGTCGGAAACAGGTTTAGCAGATATGATGCTTGCCACAATCTGAGCGTTGTCAGTTAACGTGTGATAGATGTCTGCAACGGCACCAGAAACAATATTTGCTGTCTGATCACCAGCAACATATACCTTATCCTTGTGGTTGGAACCGGTAATATTGTAGCTCTTATCCCCTATGCGCAGTACATCGCCTTTAACAACCGTAGCCATAGCAAGCAGCGGAGAGTTACTGAACGTTACAGTGGTTGTATTGCTGTCAGCAGAAGAATTTGCGACAGCGAGATACGTAGCATTCAGCTTCTCTTCAGTCGGGATGTCGCAGCTTCCATACAAATACTTGGGATACGGAACCTATTCACCGGACTGGTTTGTCACGAAGTTGAACAGGTTTTTTATAACTTCTGTATCAGCAGTGCACGGAACGATACCGTAAATACCGTCAGTATCGGCAATAAGATCTGCGGCATCATTGTACACCTTAACAGCGCTGTTGTTGATGTCTTCCTATGCAGTGGCTGTGAAGTACACGAATGCTCCGTCGGATTCAGTCACAGCGCACGCAACAGCAACACCAAGCGGATTGTCCGCACAGACTTTGCCGAGCATTCCCTAGACATCATCGATATCGGCAACCATACCATAAGTACCGACATACCGATTGGACCGGCACCTGTATTCGACATAGAAAGCACCTGTCAGAATGGGGTATTCTGTCTGACCGATACCGAGATCCACGGTCGCCTCTGCGTTGGGCTGGATGGAAACCTGCTGCACACCATCGACAGTGCGAACAGTCACATACGCCTGGTTGACATAGCAATCAACAACGCGCCTGAAGCTGACCGCAGTGATAGCGCCCTACGGAAGACTCTTGGTAAGAACGCACTTGGTGTACTTGCCTCCGTCGTCTCTGAGGAAACCCTGAACGTAGCAGTCCACAGTATCTCCTGCGACAGTGACCTTTACAGCATCTCCAACCTGCACGGCCGGAACAGATGTATCACTTCCTGCGCCATTGAAGACATAGGAGATACCTTCCTGTTTGATACTGATCGTATCTGTACCATACACTGCATCAGTAGTGATACTGTCAGAAGCTCCGAATTCAGGAAGGTACTAAAGCTGGGCGTCTTTAACAAGCACCTTCACAGAATCTTCGTCTACACTGCCATCTTTCGTCTCTCTTCCAGGGAAGTACCTGAAAGAAAGTCCGTCTGCAGGAGTATATACGACCGAATAGTCCTACCTTGCGTAATTATCCTAACTGTCGAGTCTGAGAGACTCATTCAGGTCGGAATATGTACGTACAAAGTAATTCGGACCGATAATACAGGCTCCCAACGCCGGTGTGGTACCGACAGTGGATGCCTTGTAAACCTGATTAAGGGTTACACTAGGATCCTTATAGTCTGTAATCATATTTATCCTTATTGTTTCGATACTGACACGTTGTTGGGCATATCAGCTGTTAGTTACCTTAATGTTGCCGAACTATGCGTTTCGCATACTGTAACCATTGAACACAGGTCCTTGTGTATCTGTTGTCCATGTAAGTACACTCATAGTAGACACAGATATGGTAGATGCATACAGCTGTTTCGCGTTGCCTCCTGATCCGGGCTGTACAGCTTGTGGACTGCTTATCTAGTTTACATTGACGAAACTGAGAGCATTTGTGTCCTGCTGTATAGCCTAACTGTTCATAGCAAGAAACAGCTATATGAGTTCAGCTAATAAGATAGTACCGTCACAACTCTATGTAATAACGGTAATTTGAATCGGAATAAACTTGAATCTGCACTATTTTACAGGCGGCTGCATTGGGTTTCTGAGGAACTAGGGATTGCCTGCTCTGTTAATTGGCCTGTTCTGATATGTGACAGTGCCAAGACTGACAACAACAGCAGGTGTAGTGCCTGCATAAGTACCGTCAGGATTGAATGCCGTACCTGTCTTGAAGCAGTCTTTATTGAGATTCCCATTAGTATCGTACAGAAGGCTGATAAGGCGCTAATCCTTTATGTTCCTCTTATCTGCAAACCAGTTATTGAGCAGATCCTTGAAGTACTTCATGACACGGTACTGCTGGGCGTAACCGTTCTGAAATGTGCTTTTCTATGTGTAATCTGTAAATATCATAACTAGCTAAAGGCCTTATCCCAGTCCGGATTGCTGTACTAAACATGTGCTTCCTGAAGCAGCTGGTTTGCACTATCAGTATACATTATGTCTGACTGCTATAGCAAATGCATCTGCAATGTATATATCAAAGGTACATGTTTAAACTTAGAAGCGATCTGTATCTTATCTATGTAGTATCTGAGGCTTGTATGCTTATCTGCCCACACGTCACCATGCTGTATTATCGGCCATGCAGTACATTTCACAGTCAGTGTCTCCGATACCTACTGTCCTGACATGGCTACAGACTGGTCAGCAGACTATCCTTGCTACAGAACACCTAAAGGAATCGCTTTATAGTACCCGCCCTTTTTGCCTGTACCGAGACACTAAGGACAGTGCTAATTTACAGGATGGTCGTCACCGAACTGCTGACACACAGGGCATTTAGGTCCATATGTTATCTTTTTCAGCAGGTATCCCTATCGTCCTGTCTTTTCAATCTACAACTAGCTGAGTCTTATGAAATTCGCAGCCTATGAGTAATAGGGATAGGAAAGAGTCATACCTGTATGCTGCGGATCTGAGGTGTAACTCTGACCGTCTTGTGTCTGAAGTATAAGTCTGTAGTAGTCATTCTGATACTTGTTCCTGTTCCAGGCGGTAGTATCAGAATAGCAGTAAGACACAGGAAGTCCCTCTTCCAATGTCTACCACTAGCCACCAGCTCGCGCTCTCTGTACCGTTATGGTGGCGGTCTATGGAATCTATACTCCATGTGTAAATTGCCAGCTGACGACTCTGGTGCCGTTAGGTTGCACAAATACCTTTATGGAATCGAACGGAGAGGACATATTACCTCCACCAAGGCTACGAACCCTACATGAATCCGTCTGAAATGCTTCCCATGCACTACAGCATGTTCAGCTAGCTCTTCTTTGCTATTATCCAGTTCTTCCAGTCAATCATAGCTTTATCAGCCAGACTGGCATAAAGAGCGCCTTTATCGTTATCATCAAATGTCAGCCCAGCATTGGAGTGACGCATGCCATTTCTGTTGTATCTGTACATAGCCATTCTCAAACAATGCGCAGCTGCGCCGGAACACAGGTTAGCAGGGAAAGGGAAAGAAGCAGCTGTCTAAGCGTTGGCTAATGTTGGAGGCATCTAGTTCCAGTCCTGTACAGCTCTACCAATACACCTGGCTATAACTATGTCGGAGAACTATAGATCATTCAGCAGCTTATTCTGTTTTGAGCACGTATCATACAGCTACATACGCACCTAGGCTATTGTGATCGGTCGTCTGCAATCGATGTGGCTGCCATCAAAAGATTTCTATATCTACAGACAGCACTTGAACACGTGTCGTAATGCCTGATTTTCATCATAGCAATGTATCTACGCATAGTGCAACCCGGGTCTGTAATCAACCTATGCCGGTGTAAGGTGTAATCGCACACGTCCATTGCCAAGGTATGTAAGAGGCACCTGAAACAGCGCTTTGCCATGCATGCCATCCGCCAGGCACATGAACTGGATTGTGTGCATATTCTACAGCTATGCCGGTATTGTTCCCTACATGTCTCTGGTCAGCTGAAGTGTGTACTATGCTGTCATACCTGTAGTGATCTTTATAACAGGTACACCATAGGAGGTGGCATAGTGCCCGTCAGCCATCAGTGACGACTGCCCATCGGCTCCCTATCCTCCACCAATACCTCCGGCACCTGCAATATTCTAAGGAATACAGATATCAGCCATTATTTCATCCTTGACAGGTAATTCAGCAGACTTCGGATAACCTGAAACCTGATTGCTTTGTTCTACATAAGCTTAAATCCGAGTTTTGCCATTATCTTTACGAATCTCTATTTGATCTGCATATAGCTCTTACCCTTTTACAAGATCTGTATATAGCGCACAGACAGATTATAGATACCACAGCTACCGCCGCAGTCTTAGCTCTGTCTTTGCGCTGAGTCTTTGACTTGTTGGCCTGTAGCTAGACCTACTTCACAATGGACTAAACAATCTTTCCAAGCTATTTATAGTGCAGATCAGATTCAGGTTGCACCTATGTAAAAAGTTTATGTGTTCTGTACCCTATCTAATAGTCCTGATTTATCTAGTTCGATATGTTACGTATGCTGTCTTTGTTCTACTGTATTATTTGCTAGACAACTGTCAGCTACTTCGGCTGCGGCTATACAGTAGAGCCAAAGGGTGCGCAAGATAACAGAAACACAAACAACAATATAGAACAAGCAAGCAACGCGTACTTCATTTTTTGCTCTCTAATATCTGCGTCAGGCGCTGTATGGACAACGTAAGCTAACTTATCTGCTCTTGGAATGAGACTGCTGTTACATAATGACAGCGCCTCTACTAACATGTGTCCTAATCGACTGTCGTATCTAATTTCTTCTACAAGGTTTCGATTCTGGTCTAGAGCCTTTTGAATCCTTTCTCGGTCTGCCTGACCATATACCCAAACCCGCCGAATATAGCAAGTATCAGTGCGACCAAGCTGGTGATTAACTACATTGTTGTGTCCTTTTATTATTGTTATTGTATGGTTCTGCTCACTAGAGCGGAGTGCGTTAGTTGTTTTGTTTTTTCGACGTCCGCAGTAGATTGAACATGTAACAACAAGGAGCACTAAGGCGCACTAAGGTGTACATATGGCGGGGTGGTGGCAACGGTTGCCGACAAGCCTCATAAGCTTGGATATGCAGGTTCGAATCCTGTCCCCGCAACCAGTATTATGCTCCCATAGTTTAATGGCTAGAACAGCGGACTCTGTTTGGA
>UMCT01059288.1_pt1 | contig 51076 bp, 60 predicted proteins | sample 1964291 | NCBI WGS metagenome assembly UMCT01 (sample SAMEA4835974, study PRJEB28245) | human gut metagenome | biome: gut microbiome; material: fecal sample | place: Denmark | collected 2008 | reverse complement strand
TCCTTCTCTGGAAACGGAGAAGATGATATAGTCCAGAGATACAAGGATTGTTGTAAGTCCTTGATTATCGATGAAATCCGCCAGATCTTGAGTTCGAATCTCAGTGGGAGCGCCAGCTAATTTCCAAGGGGCCTAGACCGGCCAGTCGACAAGAGTACTGAACTCCTGCAGCACTCTGGCCCCTTTTATACTTCACAGGAGACACACCAACAGGAATAGCATGCACAAACACACAGACATAGACAAGATCTTCCGCAGAAGAGGCATCAAAGTGCCAGGTACAGATAAGTACGAAATAGGCACAGCCAAACTGCCTAAGCATGTTCTGCCTTGTCCCTTCTGCGGCAGTATTCCTGAAGTGCACATCTACGAGAACGGAAAAGGCGCTGAAGTGAAATGCAACACGCCTGATTGCGCTCTGTGGCACACTTCATGCGACCTTGCTGACTGGAACAAACGGTCAGTGTCCAGCAAAGTGCGCCAGCTGCTGTTTAACATAGACAGTCTGTATGTATCCAGTGACTTCCATAAGAAGCAGCTGTATGTGTGCAGAGGCTGTGGTGCAGCTCACTACCACATGAACAAAATCAGACACAGCAAAAGATGCTGTGTAAAAGAGCTGCTTGGCGATGCATCCTGACTACTTTTAGTATGTGCCCAAGAAGGGTAACGGGTATGTGTATCACATAACAAGCGGACAGAAGCACTATATAGGAATATCCACTACACCGTTCTCCAAAAGATGGTAGCGACATAAGGCTCCCTGGTCAGGCTGTACAAAGCTGGTCAGGGAGCTTAAACGTCTCCGAGCTACAGGGAACTGGAACCAGCTATCAGTTTAGATACTTCAATAGGCTCCTAATAAACAGCTGGACAGACTGGAAAAGCGCTACATAAAGAAGTACAGTTCCTTCAATTCCCTGTACGGCATGAACTCTACTCCAGGTGGCAGATAGGTCACACCGGATTCGATGCACAGAAAAGCTAAAAAGAGAGCCACCAGAAAGAAGTTGCGCAGGCTGTTCAAGCCTGTCACATGGAGCCAGGTAACATTGACTGCAGATAACGAATAGCTGTGCTGACAGTCTGTGCGTTTACCTTCCTGTTCCAGAACTACTTTCCGTACATAATAGGTGCACAGCACTTCTTCACATAACACATCTGGCATCTGCCGCCGATCATACTGCTCTTACTGACACTCTGCTTACATATACAGCACTTTACAAGCTACTGCTGTTTCTTCTGCATAAGAGCATCCAGGTATTTGTCGATCTACAACACAGTGCTGTCGGCATAATAGAACACAGGACGCCCTGTAGCAGTACGTTCAACCTAGACAGGCTGAAGCTGCAGCGCTTTCAATATACGCCGAAGCTTTCCTTTTGTGACGTTATAGTGGTTAGCCAGCTAGGTTCTTGTGTACCGCATTTTTCACATGAAGAAAAACATATGGATCATAAGCCCGATGAGGAGAATTATCTGGATTGTACCGATCATACACTGTAATTTACCTGTTACTGCAACAAGCAGAATTGATTTCTGTATGACCTAAAACTGTGAGTACTGTAAAGCCTGCTACAAAGCCTGAAGCTTCTCCTCAGAGCACTACTGGGTGCAAGTTTCACAAGCTTCATCGCAGGTTTCAACCGACTTAATCTACACAACGGTACCGGGTACTTTCTACTCTTTGTCTTTCATTTTACATTCCTTAATTTTATTAACTGTATAACAAGCTCCACTGAGAGTTTATTATTGTTGCATTCTCGTATGCAAGATACCTTGAGAGGTTCATCTTCACACTCCCTGTAGGTGTTACCGTAAGAGAATCTCCCTATATATCATGTACAGCACCTGAGGGTGCCTGTATGAATGTCGGCAGTCTGGTGGCTTTAAGTTGCAGGTAATATGCACCAGAGTCCTGTGTTACATCCTGCATATTGACACTCTATTTAAGGTAGCCGACATTACCTGAAGTGTCTGTAAGATCGGTAACATCTTTAGGTATCAGCCCTGTGTTGTCTGTGAGTTGGCTGATATCAGAAGGTATTACAGGCTTATTCTTTATGTACGACTCGGCATCTGAGTCCTGCTGGTTCCAGTCGGCAATCTATGCTGTTACTTTATGCCGTACACCTGCATAGTCCCAGAATACCTGTCCTGTAGTTGTATTGAGGATAAGGCGCTGTTGCTGCGTAGCTACAGGACACAGTCGCTGTATCTATCCCTAAGTTCCTGTTACAAACTGAATTATCTATTTACGCATTTGTGTTCCTATACTGTACTAAGGTGAGTGCGTAATAAAAGACCGTCTGTACAGCAAAAGGAGTAATACTGTACAGACGGAAGAAAGGAGGAGGTTATGATGTAGCGAGCTACAAAGTGCGGAGCGTTATATAAGCCTGATTACGCAAGCACAGGGTACTTTTCTTTGAGTTCAGCATAGCTGTTGCATTTCTTGATAGAAGCCTTTGTGAACGTTGTTCCAGGATACCACTCTGTCAGCGCTCCTGCGATGGCTGTGTAATCTTTAGCTGCATACAGTTCGTCGATGTATTCAGGACGTGACAGTTCTTTCTCTGTTTCTGTTTTGGCTTCTTCCTCTGCTTTGGTTGTATCTGTCGAGGTGGCTTTGAACACGCTGGATGAATGTGCAGGTTCGAGATTGTTCATAGTATGCATAAGACCCGAGGAGCTCATGTCGGTTTTAGTGAATCCTGTTTTGTCCTGTGCAGGCTGTTCTGTCTGATCTGTATTACCAGCCTCAACAAGCTTGGCTCCGATGGCTTTCTGCATGACAGACGAGCTCTTGTCGGCCATAACCGTACCACTGTTGTCAAACAGTTTTCCACTGGTGGTGGCCTTGTCAGCCTTGGCTGCCGGGAGCTTATTTTCTTTCACCTGCTCCTTGGGCTTGGCGGTCTCAAGTCCGCCGTTGGCAATCTTATATGTTCCATCAGGGTCGACAGAGATGTTGGCATTGTCTGTGAACAGCCTTGTTGTGATCTCGAGTCTTCCCATCTGCACATCCAGTTCAAGTTTCCGTTTCACTGTAGGTGTGAGGTACGACCAGATGTCATAATCGAGGACTACTGTCTCTCCTGCTCTGAGACTGTACGTCTTTGATCTGGAAACAATAAGGGAACGAACTCCCCGACTCTTGTTGGTGATGACGGTCTGAATAGTTACTGACATAATACTTCCTTTCTTGTTGGTTTCTTACAGTTTACCACATTAAGGACATAAAAAAAGCCCTCCTGTTACGGAGGGCCTTTATAATCAGCAACCTGATCTCAATCAGCCACCGATGGCGTCGGAAGCATCAACCGGATCAGTCCAGAAGGTGCACTCGTTGATGTTCTTCGCATCGTACGTGACCTTACAGACACCGGCTCTGTTCACAACGATACCGCCGATGGTCTCATAGGCGAAGAAGTTCAGGAAGATTCCATCCTTTTCGTCCGTAACCATGCTGACATCCTGGTACGTGTAGTTCGCACCATAGAACTGCGGATCAGTGAACACCCACAGATCGTATTCGGAGCAGACAGTATCCTTGGAGGTGACGAGGACATCGAGCTTGTTCAGCTTGCCGGTCGTGACGCCGTCGAACAGCATGTCCTGAGCCATATCGCCGCCAACGGTATTTCGATCCCACTCAGCCATTCTGATGTACAGAAGTTCGTTCATGAGTCCTTTGGACGGTTTCAATTTGCCCTTCGTGCGGAGCAATCCGGCAGCCGCAGCACCGAGACCGGCAACGCCTTCACGATCCCAGGTCTGGCGGATAGCGCGGCGGAGACCGAACTCAGCAATCTGCGCAGTCTGATCATCAGCATTGCCGACGATTTCCTGGTTGACAGCCGCCCACGCTTCATCTTCGACATCCATGATGTCTTTGAGCATGAGGTCGTACAGGATGTCAAGGATCGGCATCTTGTATCCGGTAAGACGGATTTTGTCGATCTCGTATTTCGGCGTCATGATGCGCCCGAATTCACATCTCGCCTTGCGTCCGTTGAAGGTTGCTCCGGTAGTAGCCGTTTCAAACGGAACCTGCATTGCACCTTCGGAGTTGATGTCGAGCTCGACAATCATGCTGGGAAGGTCGGAGACTTCATTCACATCGAAGTTGTCGGCCGTAACGGAGACCGGAGGAAGAAGCTTGCGATATACGGCATTCTAGCGAATGCGCGTACGGAAATATGTGGTGCCTGCGAGTCCCGCCTGTTTCACCATAGCGGAGTCATCGCTGAGGAGTTTGTCTTTAAACTCCTGATTGATGGCAGCAATCTGATCGGAAGTATACATATTGCGTTCCTATAGTTATCGGGGAGACACGCTCCCCTGGTTTATCTTACAGCGGATTAACCACGCTTCGGCGGGAAGAAGACCGACCAGAAGCAGATGCGGTTAACAGCAGTGCCGTTCACGTTCAGGCTGGCTTTGGAGCGGAACGGAAGCGCACTGACGATACCGACGACAGTCTTCGCTCCGTACACAGCGTTCGCACCACCGGGAGTGACCTTTCCAAGCTTGTCGCCATCAGCACAGACAAGTGCAGCATTGATCGCATACGTAGCATCCTTATCGAACTCAGAGGATTCGATTTCAAATGCACCCGTAGCAACATAGGCGGACATCTTCTTACCGACAGTAGAACTGGCGATAACTTCGCCGGTAGCACTGCCGACAGCGCCGGTCATGACATCCGGATCAAACGCATTCTTCTTCGCGAAGCAGGGCATCGGATACAGATTGCCGGAACCTTCAGTAAGCCCAAGCACGAATTCGCCCGCAGCATTCAGAGAGATAACAGAGCCGCGAACAACCTTATCGGCATTCTCATTCAGCACAGCCGTGTGCATGAGACAGTTGGTCTCATCAAGAACGCCGCTCTTAACAGCAACGTAGTACTCGTACTGCTGTTTAACAGACCTTGTAATAGCCATAATAGTTTCCTTTATTTATTCATCTTTAGTCCGAGGACACGGGCAACTGCAGCGTATGCGTCTTCAACAGGAGCCGCCGATGCCTGCTTATTGAATGTATCAACAAGCCTGCCGCCCTATATATCGGATTCTTTTTTCACAATGGGAGCTGCGTCAGTGTAGCGGTCGCACAGAGCCTGAATAGCTCTTAAGGAGGCATTTGGGTCGTGGGCAAGCAACTGAGCTGTCTCGTCTGCCTGCTATGCCGTGATACCTCCTGTTTTAGTGAGAGCTTCCACGGACTTCTTAACCAGCTCAAGATCGGCCAGATTTGCCTTCTTGGTGAGAGCAATCTGTTCCTGGAGCTGGTTAATGCGAGCTTCATATTCTGCGCACTGTTTAATCGCTTCTTCAGCGATCTTCTGGAAGTCCTGTGACATTGTGCGCTCCTTACTTGCCGCTGGCAGCAAGAATCTTCATGAGATTGGCGCCGCGCTTCGTAGATGCGAGCTTTCTGAGGCAAGCTTCTTTTGCGAGCTACTCTTCAGTGGGTGCAGGTTCAGCTGCAGGAGCCTCCGCAGGCGCACCTTCGACAGGGGCAGCATCAGCTTCAGCCTGAGCAATGCCTTCGACAAGCTCTTCGGGAGAAACACCCTGAGCAGCAGCATCACTGACAAGCTGTTCAGCAGCAGCTGCATCTTCAGGAGAGATCTAAGCTCCCTGAGCCATCTCAGCTGCAGCAGCCTGAACGAGAGCTTCCGGAGGAACTCCAAGCTGTTCGGCCTGAGCAGTGACTTCATCGACAGCCGCGAGAATATCGTCACTTGTAACGGGTTCACCAAGAGCTTCAGAGAGCTGTGCAGCGGTCTGGTCGAGTCCGTCCATAAGAGCAGCAGAGTCCTGTTCCGCAGCTGCAAGATCAGACAGAGCCTCACCTTCAGCCTCGTTAGTAAGTTCACTCATCGCTTCAGGATCTTCAGCGACAGCAGCATCGAGCGCCGCAGCCGCTTCTTCCGGAGGAATGCCTTCAGATGCTGAAAGAGCTTCAACCTCAGCTGCCATCTTGCGAATCAGAGCCTGTTCGCAGGCAACATTGAACAGCGGATTGGTAGCAGCGAGTTTCTTGAAGCTGACTTCGATGTCGTCAGTAAGCGCTGCAAGTTCTTCAGCTGTTTTGTCCTCAGTGAAAGATGCAACCTTGTTAAGAACTTCGGTAGCTGTCATCACTTCATTGCTCTCAGCCTGCTTAGCTGCAGCCTGTTTGGCAAGCTCAGCTTCTTCAGATGCTTTCCTCATAGCGGCTTCTTTTTCGATCTGGGCATTGATGCAGGCCGTGAGCTTCTGCTTGAGAGCTGCAGACTTTGCAACCTGAGCAGGAGTTCCTGTAGGCATACCTGCAGGACATACGTCTTTCACATCAGTACCGGTCTCTGCAAGGTCTTTTTCAGCCTTCTTGTCATCGTCGCCTTCGATCTTGTTCTCTGCCATTTCGACAGTGCCTTTGACCTCGGCGTTCACACTGGGATCGGAAGCATAGTTGCCATTCGTAGCCTCTTCGGTTTCATTCTGCATCTTGTCGCCGATAGTGGGCTGCGGAGCATCGAGCTTCTTCTCTGTAATCTATTCGCCGCCTGCAACTTTGTGCAGCGCTCCGGACTGAACAAGCAGATCGTGGAGAAAAGCGGCTTTCTTGTTAAGCATACTCATGGGTATATTACCTTTTTGTTGGGATTATCTATCTCACATAGAGAGTGACGTTACTTATATCTGGCGAGCTTCTGCATGGCTAACATGCAGGTGTCCTAACTGTTACGCTAAGCAAAACTCAGAACGTATCTGGCATATGTTCTTCTGAACTGGTCTCCAACGAGAGACGCCTTCTTCTACATATCCTCCTCTTTGTCTGAATCCTCATTCTGTCGATCACCGGAATCTTCGTCCTAACTCGATTCTGAGTCCTGTATGCTGTCCTGCAGCTTGTCTTTGAACTGCTGCATGTCTTTCTAAGGCTAGGCAGATGTTATCTATATTCGGATAGCTTTTCCATTCAGAGCAGGCCTGCTGACACCAAACTAAGGTATGAACTGTTTAAGCACATCCTATAAAGTGAGATCTACAGGAAGCACAGAATCGAAACTGCCGTCGCTGAGCATAGGCTTGAATTCCTAGTCCTGCTGCATATCCTACATGAGGTGCTGACCACTGCAAGGGCAGCTCTAGGCAAAGGTATTGAACAGCTACTGATTATCAGATTCCTTGCCGAGGATCTTAAAGAGCATTTTCGGTGACAGAAGGATTGCCTTGCGGTTGCACTGATCGATGATCTAGTCGGCGTCGTAATTCTATACCGCTTTTAGAAAATCTTCCACAGCTTCCGGAGAGTCAGCAAAGATCGGATCGTCCTGTGCTTCACACTGAATGCATTTCTACAGCTACGCGAGTTTACCGAGAAGTCTTGCAGCCTTTGACAATGACATAGGAGGTCTTGTTGCCTGGAACCTTGCAGCTTCAATAGCCTTGGCTGCACTGTCACCTGATGCTACCTTGCGCAGTACGAAGGCCATCTGGTCTGCAGGTACGTTCACTCCTGAGATGTCATAGAACTTGGGAGCATCGTTTATCATGCCGATCTTGGTACCGTCTGACAGCACCATTCCTGCATGTTTCTTGATGTGCTAACAGTGCTAGTCGAGCGTGTGCGCCTCGTTCCCACAGACCGAACACAAATCCCTACGAAGTTGGGCACCTACTGAAAGGAATATGTCCTGGCCGTTCGCTTTCTTGTTCAGTCTCTATGCCCACTTGTCAGTGTCCACTTCAATGAGCAACTAGCCTCTGTGCATCTTATCATTGTACACAGCTGCTTTCACCTATCCTGACTTCTACTTGTCAGTCTGGTGCTCCTGATACACAGCTGCCTTGTCCAGGTATGTCGAATGGTACTTCCTGAGTCCGCCATCGAGCTGAATCTACTTGCAGGCTGCATTTTTAGGCATCGGAGGTCTGTACACAAAAGCATCCTAATTCCAGCCATCACAATTGTGCACTACAAAAGGAACGCAGAAGGTACGCTAGACAGCAATCTTCAGGTCATAGACGACAGTGGACTCTGTATAAGTGAACTACACCTTGTCTACAGTTACATTGTATTTCAGTGCGGTCTATGTTACTTTGTCGTCAGGTACCAGCAACTTAGCTCCAGGCTTGATATCCTTGGCAGAAACAAAGTCGCCCCACTTCTATCTGTCATCGAGAACAAGTACCGGATGATCCTATGTCATTGTGACAATAATCTATCCGTTCTTTGCTGTCAGTGTTACGAGCTGTCCTTTGTACCATCTGGCAGATGTGTCGTTAACCCGACGCATCTAACCGCTGCCGCTCTGCACAAGATCACCCACACGAATGTGCTAGATTGCTTTCGTGCCATTCTAGGTGACAACCATAGTACCTGCTACGAAGCAGTTCCTGTTGATACCGAAGTGCTACATCGCTCCAGTAGTGATAACGTGCAGGTACGCTTTCTTGGGCATCGGCTTCAGATCTGCTATGATGTCGTCGAAAGCTGCTGCACGTTTCTGCATGGATGCAGACTTATCCAACCCTTTGGAACTGACTTTAAGTATCTGTACAGGTTCCTATCCTCCGAAATCGGAAGCCTAAGGGACGATTCTTTTCTGTATCATTGCATTACCTCTTACTAGACAATCTCAGCATAGAGCGCCTACTGCTGAGGTGCACTGGCAGCTGCAAGTTGTGCTGTAGCCAAATTGACTGCAGGTTGTTTATTCTACAGGCGCAGATCAGTAAGTCCTTTGATGTTCTTTCCTGTCTTTTTGGGAATGCCGAGCTGTTTCTGGAGCTTCGGATTTGTAGCTGCTTTATTGGCAAGGTACTTGATAGCTTTCTGCCTGTTGGACATGTAGTTCTTGATTGCCTGAAGTCTGGCTTCAGCATCTTTCTACTTATTAGCCTAGTTCTGCTTTCTGGCCTAGCCGATATCTCTGGAGAACTGCTACCAGTTCTGTCCAAGATTTCCGACAAATACAGTGTTTCCAAGGTTCAGCCTCTACATTGCTTTAGACAAGTCAGGGACAAGGTCAGCTACACTTCCCTAAGTCTACACAGGAGACATGCCTTTAACTGCATTAACAGCTGCAGCCTGTGCACGCTACCTGTCGGCTGAAGTAATAGATTTTACAGTAGCGGCCTAAGCTGCCTGAGATGCCTGATTGGTCTTGCCTCCCTGCATCAATCTGGCTGCAACAGCTGTCTTAAGGTGCTGCTTGAATCTCGGAGACAGATATGAGGGGTTCTAAACTATGACATCCTACACAGCTTTCTATATCTACTGTGCAGGAAAGTCTTTGAAATCCCTGTCTGCAAGCATGTCAGCAAGGCGCATCACCTTGTCGTCATATCTGTCCGCATTCAGCAGAGCACCTGTAATAGCAGACTAAGGATTTACAGCATATCTCTGAGAGCCTGTACCGGAACGAAGTATGCTTCCTGCCGTCTACAAGGCACCCTGACCGCCTTTAATACCTGCCAGCAGAGGTACGGACAACATGTTTGCAAGGACATCCTTGACAACCGTATACCCATCTGCATTTTTAATAAGCCCGCTGAGCAGCCCCTGCCTTACAGCATTCTATGTCTTTACAGCTTCCGTGCAGAAGACATCCAGAGCCTGAGCTTTCTTCTACAGAGACTTCTGGCGCCATCGCACATTCTATGCCTGCTGTATAGTCTTCTACACGTACTCAACAGTTGCAGATACAGGAAGCACAGCATAGGCAGCCGATTTCTTCAGAGACTATTCAGGGAGCTTGTCTTTAAACAGTTCAGTGTATGTGTCGCCATATACTGTAGACATCAACCTGGAAAGCTTAGTCTCATCCCGCAGCATGTCAGAGGCTTTCTTGACCATACGATCCAGATCTTTCTTCTAATTGATCAGATTGTAATAGTCCGCCTAGAATGCTTTGGTTTCCTTCTACAGCATGTGCTACAACTTCTGCATCAGCTGTCCGATAGTCGGTTCAGGCTATGGTTCCTTGAAGGACGCAGCTTTGACCATTGCAGGTTTTTCAGGCTCCTTGATTCTGAACTCAAACTCAGTACCGACAGAGGCAACCTTATCGAGCTGCTACACACCACGCAGTGAAGCTACCTTTTCGATGTCGGCAAGCGGGAAGTCCTACGCCTTGTGCTAGTCATTGCGTTTTCCTAGCGTGACTACAGCAAGCCTTCTATTGAATGCCTGTGCCGCAAGTTTTGTGAGCTTCTTCGGGACGTCAGCAAGATCAAGCTGCTATGCCAGAATCTAGCTTCTGTCCTTGTCTGAGCCGAGGGCCAGTGTAGCCGCCTTCTCAATAGCATTGGTCAGCTGGTATTCTGTGAGCTGATCCAGTTTCTTTAACTATCCCATATATTAAGCCTCTGATTTATGTTTTATAAACTGAGTGTACTGCGTAGTGAAGTCAACACCGGCTTTCTGCTGCTATGTTGTAAGCTGTATCTAAGCTCTGCTGAATCCTCTTATACTGGAGTTGAGAATATTCGCCGCATCTATGATAGCCTGCGACTAGCCTCCACCCTATTTCTGCTGCAGCATAAATGCCTGATCCTACCGATTCTTTACCGCCTGCTACATCATCTGGGTGTACACCTAGATAGGTACGTTAAGCTCCTTGGCTATGTAGTCAAAAACCTGCGTATTTCTGCAGTTTCTCCACATGGCGTCCATAGCCTACTTGGCGCTCTTTCCAGAGTTTCCGAAACGCAGAGAGTGCAGGGCTGCCTATAAGGAGTGGTAATGTGCGAGCGCTCTGGCCCTGAACAGGTTCATAGATTTACCGACTCTGGCTGGCTGCAGCAGCATTTGCTAAAACCACCCTGATATAGCCTGAACACCTGTGAGGTCACAGAACAAGTCAGAGTACAGTCTTACCTGTACAGGGGTCAGCCATTTCAGTTTCTAAGAAGTCTTCTAAGGAGTCAGGCCATAGATAAGACATGCTTCCACCTAGGCTCTGAGCTGTGACGAGTTGTCAAATGTCCCAAGAGTGAACACCTGCCAGGCATCGGGCATCTTTGCCTGTACGAACTTTCTCGTATCTGTATTCCGACATGCTCTCTGTATACGGGCAGCATACAGAATTATCGGGTCGGAGGAAGGTGTATAGTTGGTGTCTGTCAGCTGCGCCCTGACTATTTGCTTGGCTTCCTGCCAGCGCCAGTCGGGCGGTTGTAAAAAGGAGTCCCGCTAAAAGACAGGACTCCTCTTGAATGGTGCGCTCTAGTTGGATACAGGCATCAGTTCATCATAGTTCCTGTCTGCAGATCTCCTGCATCAGGAGCTTCTCCATTGTTGAGACCTCTGAGCTTGAGGAAAATCGTGAGCTATGACAGATCGTTCAGCGTGTTCTTGATGGACAGCTAAAGTGATCTGAGCTTCACAGCTCCGTACTTCTTCTACATATCGCTCAAGTGACATCTGAAAAGGAACAGCAGCTTGCACAGCTTATCGAGCGTGTTCATGAAGTCCGGCAGCGCCTACAGTACCTATTCATGCGGATCAGCAGCCTGCACAAGCATCTTAAGTGTCTGTGTATCGAACACCTACTTCACACCTGCTTCAGCAGCACGCTGCACAGTCTGCATCTAGCGCTCGTCCTGCAGTGCCTTGCCTTGAATATCTTCCTGTGTCACCTGCGGAGGAACATTCTGTACTTCAGAGTAGCCGATGTCGGCAGGTTTCCACATGTCGCTCTAAACCATCTACGCGGCAGACTTGAACAGTCTGTACGAAGTTGATACAGGGTTCAGTATGCTGCCTGCACCGGCTTTCTTGACAATCGCCTTTGCATCCAGAGGAGCGAGTCCATAATCGCGCACAAGATGCATCACAGCTTCTTTCACCTGCATTCTGTCAGAGGGATTTGATCTTGCACCGGATATGGAAATCTACTGTCCGTCGCTGGTCACTTTCAGCTTGCTGTAGTACTTGGAATCAAAAGCGTCGATGGCTCTGCCGAGATCTCCATAAGCCACGTACACAGAATTGTGTGTCTATTGCAGTTTATCCTGCTTAGATGTGCCGTCAGCATTGTAATTGCCTGCGGGGAAGATGATGCGGCTGCCTTTCGGTACTTCAATATACTCTTTAAGAATCAAAGGCTGCTTGAGATTGTCATCTTCTGTAATGTGAACTGTAAGATTGTAGGAGACAAAATCTCCGTTCGGCTGCTTTGTTCCTCTGAGACCGAACATCGTATAGCCATCTTTTGTCAGCAGGATGCTGTTGTACGGAATCTATTTGAGACCCTATATGCTCTTACCTGTAGCAGGAACGTCGATATCCTTGATGCTGCTGAGCAGAACACACGGAACACTCTACACAGTACGATACTGACCGTCCTGAACTATTACATTCTTGTACTATTTGTTACCGAAGAACGGAGAGTCTTTGGCCGGAGCAACGTGTTTAACAGTACTGACTCCACGTTTATATCTGGAACCGGGATCCCACTAATCGCAGCAGCAACAGGTATCGCTATTGCAGTTACCCTCAACTACAAGATATGTGACATCCTGCAGCTATCCGGTCTGAGTCAGCACCTGGCACATGCAGGACTTCTGAGGCTTAACAAATGCCTAGCGAAGATTCTTATATTCGACAGCCTTAATGGAATCCTATGCAGGACCCCAGTCAACCTTATTGCCCTACTTGACGACAAATCCATCGGCATACAGATTCTTTTTCTGTTCCTCTGTAAGTAGAGCAGCTTTCTTGTCGAGCACAGAGATGATCTAAACAGGCTATGCCTATGGGAACATCTGTGCAGCCTTCTTTGCGAATGAGTCGATCTGTTCAGGGCTGTAATACTTGAAAGCGGCATTCAGATAGTCGATGTTGGTGAGCATGTCGACGAGCTTCTAGGAAGCCTTCTTGCCAAGTTTGAGAGCAGTATCCAATACTGATGTTGTAGACATGGATGCTGTCTTCATGAGCGGGTCGACTGGTTCTCTGCTGCGTGCAGAAGATGCGTTCTATCCGTACAGATTGGAGAGCTACGAAGGGATGAGCTCGCCCTATCCGCCGATGTCCTTGTTCTTCACCCAGCTCATCCAGGCGTCCGACAGCGGCAGCATTCTCTGCAGCGACGGAACTTCCATGATCTAGCCGGTGAATATTTTTCCATTGCGGAACACAGCAGGCACGTAGATGAAGTTATTGCCGATCTTGTACACAACAGCGCACACGGCGAACGAGTTGTCGTCGCTCTTGTCAAGAAGCTGAGCAGCTACAAGATAGTTGCCGAGGCTGGGGTACTTGTCGGTGATCTGGGCATTCGCAAGGATGCCGAACTGCTGTTCAAAGGACGGCCCCTAGCCAGGCTAATTCGCTGCTGTTTTCCGCAGATAGCCTTCGTCGATGATGAGATTGTTAGACATACACTTCATATTCCTGCTGGTTTAATGTTTGCCGGATTATAGGGGCCTATGATAAGCTTGTCGACGAATGAAGGGCTGTCATAACTGTCAGTTATTCCAGTTCTTGCAGCGTCGAAGATAGCCTCTTTAAGCCGTTCTCCGTTAAGTCTGGGCAACCAGCGCCTCTACGTAGTAGAGAACGCTTTGGAGCTTACGAACTTCGCCTAGAACGGCGGAGGATTCTAATTGGTATTCACCTGCTGGTAACCGTACTGTTGCAGTTTCTTGGCTACCTTGGGTGTTATTCTTGTTCCTATGCTGTAATACAGTGCTGGCTCCTACAGGTACTTTCCTGTGGCTTCCTTGAGGTTCAGCATCTTGCTGTCCTCTCTGGGTCTCCATTTCTACGCTATATCGTCGTAATCTGCAATGTCGCCAGGATAATAGCCGCCGAAACCCTGGTCGGATGTTATGCGAACCTTGTTGATGAGAGCACGGGCGAACTGCTACACATTGCGTCTTGCTGTACCTGCGCCGGATTTCGGAAGCAGCTCGAAAAGCTTGTTCGTGAAGTAATGTCTGCCCTAGCCGATACCTTTGTATTTGACTACCTACATGGGATTAGGCACGCCATTGGTAAGGGTATCTCCAGCCTACACGATGTCACCGGGCTTTACTGTTACTGTACGTACGCGTGGCGCATATACAGTGTTGGTGCCGACTGTAATGTAGTTACCACCCTGCGGAGCAGGACGTACAGATGACACACGACCATCGACCTGAGAGAGCACTGCGCCACCAGGGAATGTAGAGGGCACAAGAAGCATGCGCGCTATGGAGTCGAACCCTGTAGGCTGGTCCTAGCCGTCTGGATCCTAGCTCTTTTTGCCGCCCATACCGCTGCCGTGCTTGCTCGAAACACCTGAATTCGAGACACTTACAAAAGTTTCGAGCAAGAATAAGTGGTCAGGATGGTCTACCTAAATATCAATAGCCTAACACTAGCCGAAATATGTTTGCTAAAGGATTTTAGCTGCATATATTGGCTACTATCTATGCAATTGTGCTTTAGCCAATGCCATCTAGCTCTGCATATGTAGTTTTGTGTGCTGCTTCTTACCTTGCAGCTGCAAATAGTCTAAAATTCTAGTCACTATCTACATGTCGCCACTCTGCAGCAGATGTAGCTTTTTTTTGTGTCCGGACTAAGATCCAGATATAGCTGGAATTATAATAGCTGCGTATTTTGCTAGGCACTAATTGACTTGTTCCAGCAATGGCAAAGATGTACTGGCCAGATTAAACTTATAGGATATAGCAGCTGGGTTTCTCGATTGCTTGTGTATGCCTATATGACCATCTGCTGTAAACAATCCAGAAATAAATTGGCGAATGCTCCAAGCATCCCAATCTTTGTAGTTATTGGGCATAGTTTTCTACCATGCGTACTTGCCCATCATACCGTACTACATTAATTTAAGTTTTATCGGGCTTTTCTACGATCCGCGCTTAAGTTTGCCTATGCTATAGTATATCTTTTGTCCTGCACACAAATGGACATACATGCCGAATTTAGCTGTATACTACTACAAGTATCTAACGAGCTATGGGTCTGCGCATGAAAAATGCACCTAACCCTTAACTCCAGGCGAATAACACCCGTCACCACAGAGGAAGCCGAGCAGGAAAGCCATAGGCTAGTGTACAGTACCTGGTAATGTCTATATTGACTTAGGCAGATTAAAGAACCTTTTCCTTGCCTGAGTACCAATACGCAGCTTCTACGGCTATGGATCAAACTAGAAATCGTATGTTATCATCGAGGCTTTATGTCTCAATGTAGATACGAGCTAATGTGTGACCTTAGCTCGATTGACGGATCTGAATACTGTTTTATACATCGGCTGTATTCCATTGTGAAATACATTCAACACTCGTACTGGCTTTGCGTTACCCTATACATCGCAGCCAAGTACATAGTCACCGACATGGATATCTTTTATAGCCTTAACAGACCAATCAGCCATCCTTACCCTAGTCTATGGATGCAAACACTGCGTAAGCGGCTAGATGAAGGACTTCATGGCATTCAGTGCCACGTAGCTTCCTACAGCAGGCAGCTTGCCGTTTTCCTGGATGCCTGAGCACATAGCGCACACACCGTTGTGAGCCTTGCATGTGTTCGGGCTGCGGATCACAATCTCGTCACCCTACTAAGCCTAGTCCAGCATCTCCTACGTGACAGGTGTTCCTGCAGGATGGTTCTTCCATGGGCGCAGCAGTATGGAGCCTACATTCTAAGGATCTGTAGCTGATACCGGCACACCTGTATTGGTAGTGCCGCAGTCTCGCATAGCTATAGGTGTTGCCTGAATAACATTGGTTGCCTGTTTGTTCAGGTAACCGGCCATGCCTGTAGCAGCCTGCGTATCGTAAGTTGATTTTCTACCGGACATGCTCGATGCCCAGTAGGACATAGGCGAATCACCGTCCACATACGGCATAGTAGCAAGATAAGGGATGTCCCTGTTGGCGGCATCACGCATCTGCATGTCGCCGACAAGAAGCTGCATAAGCTGTACAGGGTTGCCACGGGATCCAGATGCAATCTGATTTGCAATACCTGTACGACGCTACTGAGCATCCTTTAATCCAAGGTCCTTCATCAGTGCAGTGTACTTGTAACCCAGCTAGATGACCTTCTGCTACTTCTGCTACGGAGTGAGATCTTTCCTGTTCACAACAGTACGTATCAGCTACTGGAGCTTAGCATGCATCTTGCGCACATTCTCTCCAGCATCTATGTCATCCAGAGTGATGGTAGTGTCTTTGCCGTACGTAGATACAGTCGACTACGCGATGGCATTCAGCTTCTGCAGGATGTCTATGTAAGCCTATGGATTGTCCTTGGCAAGCTGCGTAGTGAGCTTCTATTGGCGAGCCTTTGTGAGGGGCTAGTCAACGAAGCTCCTGTACTTCTACGGAAGCGCCTGCTTGATTACCTATCTGCCTAATGTGGTGACAGCCAATTCAGCACCTGTTACTTATAAGCATTCTACAGGTTTGTCAGCGCCTGCTGATACCGTGCATTGTTACCTGCAAGTGCGTTGCCTATATATCCGGCTCCACCTGCCGACGCAGCAGCAGACAAGATACCTGCCAGCAGTCCAGCCGCACCTTTCATCTTTCCAAGAGGACGATTTGTCACCATATTCCGGAGTTTGGCAGCTTCGTCAGCGGATATACCGGTCTTGATACCTGTGTTGTCGAATACCTGCCCGGCTCTGCGTTTCGACAAACCGAACAAGGTCTCTAATGCTGTGGCATTCTGTCTGCCCTTCAGCCTGAAGGCATCAAGATCTTTGTTCCTGTACTTTCCATAATACCGTTGCCGGATTGTATCACTTATAGCTCCCATACCTGCAGCCTTACTGGCTTCATTCCTCTTATGGAAATTCCGAACTATACTGGCAAGGTTATTTTTATATGCACGAGGTGACGTTGTAAGCTTAGAGCTTTCCTGTATCTAATCGATAAGTTTAGTAACAGGATTGCCGCCTTTTATTTTGAAAATCTTCAAGATATCTGCAGCTCGCCACAACGCAGGATTAGCACCTGCTTTATCTTCCAGAGCCTTTATAAGCTGTATTCGTCTGCCCTGCCTGTTAAGGGCCTACACAGCACCTTTCCAGCCGAAGACTCCGCCAATACCTCCTGCTGCCAACTGTGCTGGAATTATAACACCGCTGCCTTTGTCATTCTATCCGACTACTGACTTTTTCAGAGTGTTGACAACAGATCCTAGTCTGTCAGCAGCTTTATCTCCTGTATTGGTGCTGCCATACATAGCTTTCGCTGTAGGAGACATGGATGCAAAGTCCTCTTTGGAGGGCAATTTGCCTGACACTGTGCCGATAGCATTCTAATACATAGACTGCAATCTCGCAGGAATATTCTATACAGCTTTGTGTCCGAATGAACCTGTAACAGCAGCGCCAGTTCCTGCACCAAGACCGGCGCCGACCAATGCAGACAGAATCCGCTGCGTCTTAGTCGGCTTCTTCCACAGCAGCTGTGAAGTGAGGTCTCCTGCAAGTCCTCCGGCACCGGCACCGATAAGGGAAGACACGAGCATCGGATTGCCCTGCGCTTCTTTATTTATGCTTGCAAGCTTTGCGAGAATCTTCATGTTTCTGGACACTTCCATCAAGCACCTCTCATAAGCTACAATATGCTGCCGGACGCAGGAACAGCCGCAGCAGGTGCAAGCAGCTGTTCTGTTCCTCCAGGCTACTGCACATCCACCTGCTGTGCTGAACGCAGATCTTTCTACAGCTGTGAGTCAATGGAAGCTTCCTAGGACTTGTTAAGCGAATCCTGGTTGGTGTTACCGATAAGGATATCGTCCAGCATGGTCTTCAAGGTATCGAGCTTCTATGCGAAAGCAGATATCTTCTTCTCCAGTGCGGAAAGTTTCTCATCCAGAGAGCTGTCGATAACATCCTGCACAATTCCTGCAACCTGATTGAGCACTTCCTAAGGCAGCTCCATCGGCGGCTGCTATGCAGGTGCACCTTCAGCGGGAGCTCCCTGTACGTCTGGCTGTGCTCCACCCATCTGTGCCTGAAACTAAGCGTAGAGCTGATCCATTATAGCAGGATCCATAGGCTGTCCATTAGGATCGATTACGTTGCCAACCTGATCGATCTGGAAACCTGACTGCATAAGGAAGTCAAGGAACATCGGATCAGTCATCCACGCTCCGGATGCTCCAGGCATTCCAGGCGCACCGGCAGGATCAGGTCCAGGCCCCATAGGAGCTCCACCCATCATTGCCGGATCCATTGGAGCACCTGCAGGAGCAGCGCCTGCCATCGCCGGATCCACAGGCATACCGGCCGGAGCACCCATCATAGACGGATCCATCGGAGCACCTCCCATAGGTGCACCTGCAGGCGGAGTACCTTCAGGCGGCACAGCCGCTGCCTGCATGGCCTAAGGTGTCAGCATCGAAGCCGCCTGCTTGTTCATATCTTTGAAAATGTCTTTAAAGCTCATAGTCACTCCAATTATTCAATTCCAGGGCCAAGCATATAGTTCTGACCTGGCTTCAGGAGAACTCTGCCTTTGGCGTCCGCTTTCAGCTGATTATCCTTCAGAAACTGACCCAGCCATTTTTGCCACGGCATATGTTTATTCCCGCCGAGCTGCGTCCAGTACAGATACGGTGTATCACCTTTGACTGCTGTACGTGTGCCCGGCAGGTCAGGCATTTTTGAACCGCCGTTAACATACGACTGACCAAATGCAGGTTTCGTGGCAACGGATGGTGTTACAGAAGGATGTGCAGCAGGAGCATTCACCTGAGCAGCCTGCTTATACATATTGTAGGCTTCGATGTAAGTCATATTAATAAGGTCCTTATTTGATTTCCTAGAAAGAGATTCCCGTAAGCCTGTTAAGCTGCTGGGTCGGCGGCTGTTGTGCAGGTTTCTCAAGTTCCTGTTTCACATTGTTTTTCGGACTCTGCTCCACATTTTCCACAGGAATATTGGAGTTCATGTAGTCCTGGAAGGAACCGCCACCAGCTCTTTTAATCAGGTAAGCAGACATGTAGGTAAGCCCGGCTTTCTTGCTTTGACCAGGTTCTCTGTAACCTGAAGCGAAGATAGCCTGCATCTGTTTTATTGCGTCCTGCTTGTTCTTGTATTTCTTACCTGACTTGCCCCACTGCCAGGTACCGTCTTCGTTCTGATGAATGGGCATTTAATCTCCTTCCGCTCTGAAAGATATGAAGGCAGGAGCTCTGTATGCACCTGAAGGATACTGAGACATCGCATGTATCTTTGCTGTCCTGCCTGTGTATTGCTATGGATGCTGCAGCATATCCTGCAGCTGCTAATGTGTGAATCCGGTACCTACTCTGCCTACAACAGTCTACTGTCCAGGCAAGCTGTATGTGAAACCTCCTGCACGCTGTCCATCCTGTGTCTATGCAGGGAATATATCACGTACTATGACATCTGCATCCTGCAGCAGTTTGGCTTTGAGCGGTCTTCCACCTTTGGGATGGATTATGAAGCCCTATTGAGTTATGGGATGTGTGCCCTCACGCATCTGCCTGAGCTGGTCCTGGAACTACTGTGCTGTTACCTTCGGCAATGTACGCAGCTTCGGAGACTGCAGCTGGGAGACAAGCTCGTTAACTTGCTGTTTGTCATATTGATCCTGCTTGTCTGCAAGAGCAAGTGCATACATGAACAGGTTGATATTGTTGTCCTTACGTGCCTGTATGTTCCTCTGCAGAGAAGAGTTGAGCAGTCCTGAGAGAGTATTGGGCTGTATGGGTCTGCCGTTCCGCTAGCCTGTGACCTCCACGCGGAACACCTTGCCTACAAGTTGCGGAGGGATCTTCATGTCCCTGAGTCCGCCTATGTGGTCTGTGTATCGTATCAGATTTCCGTTCTTGTCCTTGCGGATTCCGTACACCTATATGCTGTTTTTGCGCACTTGTGCCAGTGCGCCTGTGCCGTCCGCCTTCGGATAGGCCTACGCGCCGAGGTCCAGGAGATTGGCTGCCTGCTGCAGTGAGATGCTTTTGAAGTGCTACTTGTCGTACTGCCTGATGACAGGCGGCGCGTCGTCACTGACGATGGACGTGAGCCAGTTGCCGTTGCGCGTGCGAATCATTGTGTACACTGGCGCATTGCGCTTGTCGGCTCGTGTGAACTTGATCTTGTCAGGGCTGTTCTGCAGGATGACTATCGGCGTCTACTAGAGCTTCTATACAGTGCCGCGCCCATAAGCTGAATAGATGGGACCTGTGAAGTCCTTGTATGCGTACGTGTGCAGAGGCTGCGATATGAGGAGCCGTTTCTGGCCTGCCTGCGTCGGAAGGTCTTTAGGTGCTGCCCAGCTGAACAGACCAAGCTACGGAGAACCTATGCGGAAGTCCACGTGCCGTCCGGCACGCTGTGCATTGTGCAGCTGCCGCAGCAATGTGTACGTCTGCTATGGCTTCAGCGACGCGAGGTCACCGTAGTTGCGCCTGTCGGGGAGCCCTGGGATCATCGCTGCACAGGTCCTTTCGAGGTTGCCGGAATGCGCTTCAGCTACCTGTTATAGTTCTGCATGTATCTCTGTACCTACTTGAACTTATTTGCCCATGCCTATTCCGTGGTTCCCTTTGGCAGCTAGCCTCTGCTCAGTGCATTCTTATATGCATTAGGCCCTCTGAAGTACCTTGCATAGGCTACAGCTGGAGATGGGCTGCCTTTACTTATACGCTGAAAGTACTGCGGTCCGAGTGTCTTGTTCAGCTACGCATCATACAGAATATCCTATTGTGTAACATGCGGCTCAACAAGCTTCCATTTCTTAAGCTGTTCCAACGCCGGTCTACGTATCTGGTATGTTCCAACAGCTTGTCTGCCTTTCCTATCAGGAGCGGATACGGCGAACCTGTTATTACTGGACTATGTCTGCGCAAGGGCATTTATGGCTGCATTCTGTAAGTTCTGATTGTAAGTACCGACAGCACTGGAATAGGGACGCAGAACTTTAGCGGAGAAAGGCTGTAAAGGAACTTGTGGAGAAGCTTTCACCTTGGCGGTGTACTGCTGCTGAGTCAGCTCAGGATGTATAAGTGACAGATCCGGAAGAGTGTCTACAAAGTGCTTCAGCTAAGCACGCCATCGGGCGTCTTTTGCGGCATCTCTCAGGTCTCTGGCTTGCTTGTATATCTGTGTATAAGTACGCATTATGCCATCAACTGCTAGGTATATGTTCTTATATTCTTAGGTGTACGGCCCAAAATACGCATCTACTCGTGCATCTTGATATACTTGTCCAGTTGCTGCAGATCGTTTTTGTGTTTCTCTATTTCGGAATCCATACGCTTTTGCTACTGCTTGTTGTTTCGAATTGCAGGCGCCTGTCTGTACTTTTGCTTCCAGGAGATCTGTTTCTGTATGTCTGCTTGTCTGTTTCTGAGGTTCATATAACCAACAGAACGTCTGTTTGCCTACCCGCCTAACAGCGCTGCAAGTTTCGGATTAGCCGACAGAAACGCATGGTAGTCTCTGAACTGCTGCAAGCCAGACTGATCTCCAGTAAAGAACCTGGGTACAGCTAAAAATTTAGTGATAACATCCTCAGGAATCCCATTCTGAGTCAGCCAGGTTCTGTATGTATTATCGGACTTTATTTTATTCTGCAGCTGAACCTTAGCTCTGTTCTAAATAGCCCGCCCTTGAGCTACCTAAACAGCATCAAGATCGTAATTTTCGTTGTTCCTGTTGATACGAGCAAGCGTTTTGAACTGTACAGGACTGTACTTTGAGTTTTGTGTATAGTGTATGAGCTAATGTCCGATATTTGACGAAGGATCGTAGAACCAAGGTATCGGAGATATGCTTGACCTGTCTAAAACGGTTACTGGCTTTTGATCTTGCATGTACCTTACATTCTCATTCGGGTCGATTTGTACATGCTTACCGATACCGAACAAACCAGGCTGATACCAGCTGACTTCATCTGGACGAATACGTACATGCCGCATTACATTTTGATCCAACCAACGCCGGTTGTTCTGCTGGTCTATATAAGACTTCAAATACTTTGCGTTCCGCCAAAAACTTTGCGGAATATTGCGGATATGTTGTAAGTATTGATCAGGATAGTTCCCGTCGCCTGACTGCAGCTGCATTAACTGCCTGTTAGATGTATTCTGTGGATTGAACTGCCCATCAGGTGCTTTGCTAAGAGTCCGCTCAGCCAGCTCCCTGTTGGACATCATGCTGGGAACAGTGGAAGACCGCAGAAGTATAGGATTCGCTGCTGCACCATTACTCGGGGAAAAGAGCACATGATTTTTCCCTATCTCCCAAAGGCCAGACATACTTCCTGTCTGAGGGCTTGCCTGCTTATACAGCTATGCGTACTTCTTCATCCGGCGTCTGCACGTTACTGCTTCGAGATTGCGTCCATAACGCGGCCGCCCAGCCAGTGACCGCCATGAGCACCGGCAACCAGACCTGCACCTGCACCAAGCACACCGCCGCCCAGTGCAGCCAGAATCTTGTTCAGCTTGCGTGCTTTCTGCGCCTTGCTGAACCAGTCAGGCAGGTTGTATCCAAGTGCAGCTCCTGCAAGACCTCCGCCTACAAGGCCTGCAGTGCCTCCACCGACAGCGCCTCCCATTTGGCCGCCGAGGTTGAAAGCAGCCTGCAATGCGCTGTCCGCAGTCTGCTATGTGTTAGCCCGCTTGGCGAGTCCGTATGCCTGTGCGTATGTCATTGTTTCTCCTTGATCAGTATCGGTGTATCCACGTCGATGAGGCCCTTTCTGTAGGCGTCTTTGGCGTCCTGCAGCGTGTTGAAGGTCTTCACGACCTTGGCCTCACCCATCCTTGTGGCTACATAGAGTCCCTGCGTATAAGCTTTCTACGGTGCGTATAATATCTTGCGCTTTCTCGCTGAGATCAGATTGTGCTCGGGCATCATCTTCTAGCGCACGTCGCGGATACCGGCCTGTGAAACAGGCACGTGCAGGTTCACGGTGTCCCAGATGACAAAGCCATTGTTGACAGCAAAGACTTTCGCGTCCTTTACCAGGAAGTCAAAGACCTGCCTTTTCCCAGTATCTTCTACAACTTCAGCGCTGCTCCACAGAGTATTTGTCTCATGTACTCTGGCATACAACAAGGGAATATTTTCCTTAAGGAAGTCGTCGTACTTATAGAAATTAGAGCGCATTCCCTTACGGGTTCCGGAACGATTTGTCATCATGGCTGTATACATCCCGGAGTCTGTTGTGTGGGTGCACACTGTTTTAAGTATAGCCCACTCGCCGTCACTGACAGGCACACAATCCTTTTTATCTGTGTAATCCGGTGCCGATGCCTTCCACTTGGCTATGAGTTCAAGTTCACTCTGGCCAATACATGTCAGCTTGTCGAGATTAGCGTAGATATCGATACTCGAAGGTATGATTGTGTACGCTTCGTTCGACATTCCTCTAGGAGGCGTGGTGGTTATCGAGTATCTTATTCCAAGTCTGTACAGGAGTTTAGCCATAGTATCTCGCAATGCCGGACTGGATGTAGAGTATCTCACTGTAAAGCGCGGCTTGCCTGTGGCTGTGTTTAATACAAAGCAGCCATCACCATCCATAAGTCCGGACAGCAGTCCCCACAGCATCTCCTCTGTTCCGTGCTGGATAAGATCCGGATTGATCTGCTTATAGCATGCCGTCTTTTTGGATACACCATTAGGAAGATCCAGAAGTTTGAATTGTCTTACCCAGTCAGCTAATTCTTTCCCATACATGTGTATCTTAACCGACTCACCGAGTTTATTGCGACCAGGTGCAGGTTTATCTCTATACTCAGATGTATGGAAGTTGGGTTGATGCTGTCTCAGAATTCTCTCAACCTCGGCGCGTTTCTTGTCTTCGGTCTTAGAATATCCGACTATGTTGCCGTTTACCCAACCGTCAGAGATAAGACTGCCAAGTACCCAGCCGAGATCACGATCTCCGAATGTTCCAAATGGAGTCGGATCCTGTTTAAGGATAGGTACCAGCTTACCTTCAAGGTCTTTAGGTGCCACTTTTGTGAGAGCTCCTGTGGTCTGATCAAATACAGCCATGGATTCATTGGTGGATACTATTACTTCTCTGTCACCAGCTTTAACTTTCACAGTGTCGCAGCTGTCCTCAACTGTAAGTGCCTCCACTTCATAGAAGCCTCGCTTACCAGTCAGAGGATCACATGCTGCAACTTCTACTCCTTTAGGGAGCCTGTACACATCAGCTCCGTTCCTGTCTTTAACCGGAGTGCCTACTCTCGGGAAGTTTCCTATCTTCATGTTTACGAAGACGGAACTGTTGTCTTTCTGGTTTGTGAACTTGAGAGCTGTTGATGCATTTACGTCTACCTTCATACCTTCATTCCTTTCTTGGTTGTTGATAGAGGTAATATACACCAAAAAGTCTAGTTTGTCAAGTGCTGATTTTGATATCTTCAAATAAATTTCGCTATCAAAATCACAACAGTTTCCATCGAAATCACAGTTAAACGGGACAACAATTGAGGGGTTGATCTTGATGGCTTTGCCGCTTGTCAGCCTCACATTGAAGCCCATGAGACTGAGCTTGTGCAGCGAGGGAGCACGGTTCATAACCACAGGCCGCTCGCTCACCGCCTGTTGCAATGCGTCGAACGCCGCAGGCACACGCTGCTTGACCATCTTCATGGCGTCCACAGGTGTGTAGTTCCGCTGCACCAGCTTGCGCACAACAAAGGGCGCATACACGTCCCATGCCATATCCACCGGCATCCCGATCTCGTTCAGCTTGATCTTCGTGCTCGGCACCACAACGCCCCTCCCCACAGTGTCCACCGTCGACCCCAGCACCTTCGTGGCGAACGCCGAGCGCTTGGGACTGGTGCCGAGGGCCCACTTCAGCAGGCCCTTCACCGACTTGTTCTTCAGCTTCACGTCCTATGGGTCGTACAGCCCCACCAGTTCCTTCCACTTCGTGTAAAGCTTCGCGTTCGCGTCGGTGATGTACTCAGCGGGCAGTCCTTCTTTCTGTGCCTAGCGCAGGTCGTCCCTTGCGTTCAGCAGCTGCGCATACAGGTAGTTGCTGTCTGCTACCATTGTGAGACCGCCGTGCTGTGTGATCGGGCGGAACTTGGGAGGCAGCACCGGTATTCTGTCCAGCATGTAGTCCTGAGGAGGAACACCGTTGTCGCGCATCTTGGCAATGGCTACATAGCGCTTCAGCGCAGCGTCCTTCTTTGAGGGCCGTGCATCCTTGAGCTATACGAGCGACTGCTGGGCTTCCTTCTACAGGTCGATCTTTGCCAGCGCCTGTTTCATCTATGTTGCATTGGAGATGCCATTGACCGTGGCTCTGCCCTGGGCGACTGCCTGAAAGTCCTTGTCGGACATGCGCAGGAGGCGTGCAAGCGGCTACTACATGACAGGGTTCGGGAGAGGACTGTCGAGTTGGATGTAGCCCCAGTTCATGCCGTCAGGGCCGAAGATGTCCTGTCCGAAGAGACCGCCGTCGATGGGTCTGAAGTTCTTCTGCTCATATGTGTCTGTGGACTTGAGCTACCTGTTGCCTGCCATGTCGTCCACGTCCTTCGTGGAGAGTGCGAACAGCGAGACGCCCTATTTGGATCTGCGGACGTTGAGTCCGGAGGCCTGCAGGTGCGCGAAGAACTTCTTGTGTACGAGAGGCTAGCCCGGGACGACAGGTATCTGGCCTGTGCGTATGGAGCGCCAGAAGTCGGCGTTGGACTGGCCGCGTATGAGCTTGGCGTCCTGAGTGAGGAAGTCGAAGGCGCCGTGTCCGACCAGAGCTGACGATTCGAGCGTTCCTAAACGCTTTGAATTTGAGACACTTACGCCTCCGGATAAACAATAATTATGTGTCTTGTCGACAGTGAAATCATACACGTTTACCTATGTACTGTCACTGTTATGCTCTATATCGACAATAGTGGCAGCGCCGGTTGCACATCTGAGTGTATCTCCGACTGAGAGCTGATGTGCAAGCACACATGTACCATCCGCCTTGTACATTTTATGGTTCCATGTGGGATACATCTCGATAGCAGCTTCCGGCGTCTGTACAGTTATCGTCAGTATCTAATTGGAAGGCACAGTGTACATGAAGGTATCTGTTACAGGACCATATATGTACTGATTCTATTGATTGTCATATGTCAGTACCTGTACATGCTGAGAGCTGCATACAGCCTATATGGTCATCTAACCTGCAGATGTGATGACTTTCTGCATGGCAGGGAAGCATCCATGCTCGCCACCGGACTTCGGCACACCTGATGCATCGTACCCTTCAGTGCCTCGTGCGCTCATCTTGGACTATGCAAGGTGCTTGAGAGGCATGTAGTAGGCGACGCCTGTGAAGACGTTCTTGATTGTGCGTCCTGACTACGGATCGTACACGTCCTAGGACCACGGAACATTGTTCTTCTTCATGAGGTCCTTGACATACTTGAGCCTTGACTGTCCCTTAGGCATGAACTGAGGCATCACTATGGGCTTGCCTATTTTGGCTGCCACTTTGCCGAGTCCTGCCTGCATGAGCTGCGAGGGATTGGTGTTGCCGAGGCAGACGCACTTGCCGTTTCTGCGAGTGAGCACATAACCAGTAGGCACTGCAGGACAGTACACATCGAAGGTTCCCTGCTGTGTGTACCAGTCTGTGCTCTTTATGTGCAGTGCATGGTGTCCGGCTACAAGCGGATACTGATCGTCTGTCGTAGGCACGTAGCAGTCAGTGCCCTTGAGTTTGCTTGCTGTTGTCTGCTGCCACTGGTTGTCGAAGTACGCATATACTGTGTGATTCGGTGTAACCAGAAAGTCTACATCCTGAGAGCGTGCGCCGACCATCTCGCCTGTGTACTGTGCGCTGTGGAACTGCTACTGCTGGTGAAGCTACATGCCTGCGCCAAGCTATGTGTCGTAGCAATAGATGGTGTCGTCGTCTTGTACATCAGCGCCACGCATCCAGCCACGATTCGTAAGGAACTATGTCTACTTGTCGTAGCAGCGACTGATGATGCCAAGCGGGTCGAACAGCAGCTACAGCGGCCTGCCCTGCGAGTCCCTCGGCATCTTGTCGTCAGGGATGACCTGTGCGACCGTGCCTTTGGAGCCCTAGAAGCCGGAGTTGCCTGACCATACTGCCTTGCCGTTCCTGCGCACGTACAGCGTATGGTACTTCTACACAGTGGCACAGTACACGTAGCCGTCGTAGGCGACCCACTGCTACACGTCGTCCGCATCATAGTTCACAGGCACATCCCGCAGAGTACCTTCCGCACCTGTACGCATCTACAGCAGCTCACCATAATGCTCACTTGCCTTCACCAGCCGATACTTGGCAGGTCCTTGTGCGGCATGTATCCTGACAAGGTTCCTGTGGTTGGGAGTGACCATGAGATCGATGTCTCTTGTGCAGAGCTTGTACATCGGATCCTTATGTCTGTATCTGTGCACCATCACAGGCTGCTGCAGCTATATCATATCGGAATCGGGATCGAGAGTGTATACCTTATCCTGCAATGTGAGCTGAGCAAAACGCTTCCAGCCGTCAGCAGTCAGTACCTACGTCTACTCATCGTAGCACATCTTGTCACCCACCTACAGCGGCTTGCTGACGGTAGCGTACACCTTGATGCCGCTCTTGGTATTCGTCACATCCGTGACTGTGCCCGGTGTGCTGTGCTACCATGTCTAGGTAACATCGGTGAGGATCCTCTTGCCGAGTGTACCTGGAGATGGCTCAGTTGTACGGATGCCCAGAATCATCGGATCACCCGGCTGCAAAACAGTGCCCGGCTTGACCACGCCAAAATCGTCCAGTTTCTACAACTGCTACTTTGTGTACTGTCCGGGCTTCCAGGTGTTGTACAGCTGCTTGGACGTACGGATGGACTTGTCCTTGTCCATGCCTGTCTTGTACATGATCGTGTAGCCCATCTTCTTCGCCGCCGACTACGACAGCGCACAGGCATCCTCATACGTAGCTCCGTGATAGCTCATGTAGCCTACACGCAAGTTCCTGCCTGTGGCTGCAACACCGTTGTCGTCAGTGTAGTTGGAAGACGCCAGCAGCTGGCCCTTAGCAACCTTGTCACCGGCCTTGACCTTCACGTAGTTGGTCAGCCAGCCCTTCGCATTGGCAGGGAAGTTGTCGTACAGATACACTGATCCCTTCGTGCCGTCGTCGTACAGCATGTCGATTCTGTCCTTGCGAACAGCTTTCACCATACCTGGCTTCTATGCCCACTGTGTGCCGAGGAGTCTGCCGAGTCTCGTAGGCATGTCCTATCCGGACTGCTAGTCAAGTGCGCGAACAAAAGGAGCCTAACGCTACTGGAGAGGGACTGCCTGTGTTCCGTACTTGCTGTTATGTGTGATGATGCCGTTCGCAACAGCGTACACGTTGTCGTCACAGTCGATGTCGATCATCATTCCAGGTGTCGGCATTTCCTCTATACTGACAATGGGCTATAAGATGACATCGTGCTTGCCTCTCTGTATGGGAAGCAAGTGCAGTGCTCTGTGGATTCTGTGATCAGGAAGCACTGCGTCTCTGAAATTGGTGTCCGTATCTATCTTCGTAAGCATGAACGCAACACCGTCGCGCACAGTGGGATTGGGAAGCCTGAGCAGCCAGTTGTCACCTGTGATGTCCTATGCGACTGTATCCAGAGTCTTGAAGAAGGAATCTAGGAAGATGCTCGTATAGCCTCTGTCGAGCGAGAGCATGCTCTTGGGAATGCGCTTGTGCTGCTAGTCGCGACCGATGTTCTATGCAATCCAGTCCCTGAAGACGCAGTCCTTGATGTTGCACCAGGTCTGCTACTTATGTGTGTATACTGTATAGTTCACAACACCGAGCTGCGCAAGAGCGTCTGTGATGTCCTGTCTCTGGTCTGTTTCAGGGTTCCTGTCGCGAACGAAAGAGAACCTGACAGTTGTTCCCACTACCTACAAAGAGGCGCACAATCTGCCCATCAGTACAGCTATCTCTCTTGTGACAGGCTTGCCTGCTACAGTTGCACTCCTTACAGGTACAGTCTGGAACACTGTTCTTGGAACAAGCATGCCCTGTTTGAGCTACGAAGCAGGAACAAGGTTGAACTTGTCGTCTTTGTATATGTACCACTTGTGGCACGGTGATGTGATGAGTGTTCTGCCGGACTGGAGTATGATCTTGCGGAACTTGCTCTTTTTCTCAGGTACTCTGGGGACGACATTGCGCACCTTGTACATAGCTTCGCTGCCGTTGCTGTCACATCCTGCAAGATATATGGTGCCGACATGTCCCACTCTCTTTGCAGGGATGATGTCTGTGTATCCGTCTTTGTCTACAACAAGTACAGGTGTATCCGGATGCAAACAGCCCATCAGCAGACGCATCGACTTGATACCGGAGTACATGGGCACGTAGTTGGCTGCCATTGAGTATGCATCATCCGAGTGAGGAAGTATGTAGTCGATATCGGACTTCTTGACAATGCGTACGCCTCTGGGACCGCCCATTGCGTACACGTATTCGTCGTCCGTGTTCATGTACTCGTTGGTTGTGACCACTGAGGCTGCAGCTTTCTGGGAGTCGACAGGCTCTATCTTACCTGTACGAACATTGAGCATGTTCTGGTACAGCTTGCCGTCTGTGCCCTTCATGACGTTCTTTGTCATGTAGCCTGTAATGCCGGGACTGTTGCCGCACCAGAAACCTTTTGCAGCTCCCGGAAGCTTCACGTATACGAGACCTCCTGGAACAGTGGGACAGTAAACCTTGCCCTTGTATTCCTATACATAGTAGCCTGATCTCTATCCAAGCCCTTGCAGTGTGGACTAGAATGTTCTGTGCCAGGTAACTGTGTACAGGAAATCTTCCTAGGGATTGACCTGACGTTTTGTGTGCTCGTATTTCTGCAGCTCTTTTATGATATTGACAGACTGTCCGAGCTCGAACATGAGCCTTGCAAAGTCATTTGCGAGTCTGCTTGAAATGGTGCACAGATCTCTGGCGCCTTTGCCGTCACCCTTAAGGATTGCATCGACGAATGCCCATCTTGCTGCAGTTGGAGCATGGAAGATCCACTCAGGGATGAACTTGTCTTCGCTGTGTCCGAACTGCTTGACATACATGTACAGCTGCTTCCGCAGGATTGTGATGTTGGCTGACCCGTCTCTGCTGTCTATGCTGTAGGTGAACGGAAGTCTGTCCATAAGCTGCAGCACCTGTGCGTAGTGCTCAGGATTCTTTGTAGGAGACTGTGTAATGCGGACTCTGTAATTCTGTCCTCGCCTGGTTGTGCGTAAGTCGTGGCTGCCCTAGCTGAGATACCAGCCCATGAACTAAGCGAAGTCGACAATGTCCACTTTCTATATGTTCTTGCAGTTGGCTGCTGGGGACTATACCTGCGGCAAGTAGAACCACTTCTGCTTCTAGTCGACTCTGGACGCCTTGTCGACAGCACACAGAACCTTCACTGTATTACCGAAGACCTGATCGATGTACTGTATACTGTAATCTTTATCTGAGGCTACATACATCCTGTGGTTGGGAGTGACAGAGAACTTGATGTAGCGACCGTTGTAACAGTACATAGGTCCGTCATGGTCGTAGCTGTTGAGCGCTATAGGTTTGTGCCATGCAGGTCTGCCATCTATGAGTGTGGCGAACTCGTCGTCCATGGACATCTGTGTTACAGGCTTCCAGCCCTTCTTGGTCAGAATGAGTGTATCGGCTCTGTAGCATTTCTCAGCCGTATTTCCAAGCCACACACCGAAGCTTGCTTTTCCACGACGAACATACACAAGACCGCCAGGAACCGTTGGACAATATATGTATCCGTTATAATCTTGCGTATAGAATCCTCGTCCACTCCTAGGACGTTTAACCCAAGTTGATGGGTATACACCGAGTTCTCTGGTCTTATGCCATACAACTTGATATATGTCTTGCGCTTTTTCCCCTGTAACTACAGATACGTAATTTTGTTTCCTCTTTACTACAAGTGCCGACTGCCCAAGCTCAAAAAGCAGGCGCTAGAAATCATTAGCCAGTTGCTAGGATGCTGTATTTAAGTGACGCTGCTAAGTTCCGTCGCCTTTAAGTATTGCGTCGACGAATGCCCATCTCGCTGCAGTTGGAGCATGGAAGATCCACTCAGGGATGAACTTTGTAAAACTGTTGCCAAACTGCTACACATAGGCAATCAACCACTTATCTTTTAACCAGAAATCTGTAACTGTTTTATTTACAGTATTCGGTCTCCAGTCGAAAGGTAAGCGCTACAACAACTATTTTATCTGTTTCCAATTCTACGGGCTGTGTTGCTCTGACTGTGTGATCTTAGCTCTACGCTGAGTGCCACAAGCATTAAAACACCCCTAACTGAGATACCAGCCCATGAACTATGCGAAGTCGACAATGTTTACAGTAAGTGTAGTTTTCTATGGGCGTCCTACAGGTGTTAGCTGTGCTAGATCCAAGTTGACTACTGTCTAGTCGACTTGCATTTGCGTATTTACAGCGCTTAGTAGTTTGAAGCCTTTCTAGTGTATTTTCTACACTGGAACTTTCTTGTACTCTGACCAAGCTTTTGTTTTTTTACCATTTATTACCTTAGATGTCGCTTTACTCACCCACATTTTATGCTATGGAGACACCAGATAATCGATATCCTAAGTCTGATATCCATACATAGTTCCATGGTATGCGTATTTAGTAACATCTATCGGCTTGTTCCAAGCAGGTCTGCCATCTACTAGTGTAGCAAACTATGTCTACTTGGTCATATCTTTTACAGATATCCACCCATTTTTTGTGTATATCTCTGTATCCTAAGCATAGCATCTTGCAGAACCGATGTAGCCATAGTAAGAAGGCTGCACAAGACGCATCTCAATAGGTGCAACCTAGTCGCTGGATATACCGCCCTCACCGACACGTGTGACCTTCATGGAGTTGTCAATGCCGTCGAGAGGTGTACTGTTGTCGACGAACTGCGAGAGGTTGCTCTGATGGAACACTGCACTGACGTGCGGCTACAGACTGCCTGAGTTGATGAAGTCGACGTTGCCTCTGTTGGTAGCCTTCCACAGCATTGATCTGGCTACGCTGCCACCGTCCTTCTGTATTCTCTACGCAAAGTACTCTACAGGTCCGAACACTTTCTGGTATCTGAGCGAATCCTTCGCGTCTCCTTCCTGCTAGCCTCTGGAGATTCCGAGAAGTTTCTTACTGGAAGCGAGCATGAGCTAAGGAGTGACCCTGTCTGTATCCACACCGACAGTGCTCATGTTTACATCATTGGAAAAGCGAAGCTACCTGACCCAGTCTTGCGCGTTCTTAGGAGCTTTGCCGGAGGTATTAAATGGAGCCATGAAGGTTTCCTTTCTGTAGCTGAAGTATATCAAAAAGCTTAGCGCGTAAGAGCAGAGCACAAAAAAGCCCCCTTACCTGTTGCAGTAAGAGGGCTTTGCGGACCTGAGATTACCTCAGACTCCAATAACCACACCTTGCGGGATCTGGTTGACTGTCTTCACGACAACATCCATACTGGTTCCGGCCGGAAGCTAGCCCACAGTTACCGGGGCCAGTGTAGAGCTCTTGACCAGCGGGATAATCGCTCCGCAGTTTGTAACCAACGTGGCTTCACTGGAGTCGGAGGCTCCGGCTGACACTATATCGCAGGTTATTTGCGGGCATCTCTGCAGATTGCAGAGGCAAGCATAAATCCTGTAATATTGGGCTCCTGTAGCCTTTGTAGTGGCATACACTTGCCAGCGTCCGCAGTTCTTTACCAATGCGCAGCATGCCATTGTGAACCTCCATCTTAGTTGCGAGGGAGGCGGAAACCTCCCTCATCGGTTATCACTGATTAGAGCAGCCGCAGCAGTTGTTCGTCGGACATGCATTGACAGACCTGACTGCGCAGCCAGCTATGATAGAGCTGACCTTATCGTTCAGACTCGTGAGCTGCATGTTGGTAGCAGCAGCATTGAGACCGACAACGTTCTGCGTGCGCAGAGCCGCGATCTAAGCAGCCTGATCCGCAATCTTCTGCTGATTGAGCGCATCGAAACGCGCCTGGATAGCAGCTGTCTGATTATTGAGCTGGTTGCTGAGAGCTGTCATCGAGTTGGCGATGTCTCTGCTGTTGGAAGCAACCTGCTGGCCGATGTAGTTCAGACCTGCGAGAGTCTGACCGGACTCAACACCCTGCTCGAAGCATGTCGAACAGTGACCGTTCTAAGCGGCTACAGCATACCCTGCCGGGAAGCCGTAACCTCCACACCCTCCAAACCCTCCGGGACCGCTGGAACGACCTGCCCAGTATCCAAGAGCGCCGCCGATTATGGCAGACAGACCCACACCCCATCCGGTGTGACCGCAATTCGTATCATTGTAACTCATTTCTTACCTCATTTTCAGGTGCTGTTATTTTACAGGTGGAACAGGTGCACCTTTTGGCTGTTCCGCCGTTCTCCACGGAGGCTATTTCGCACTTCCTGTAACCTGCACGCTCGGGATCCCTTTTGGAGCTGTCTAGGTTTTCTTTTCAGTTTGAAATAGTCCGGTTTTCCTGCCCATCTACATGAATCTGGGCATGATTTTGTCATGGAGCTGCTATATTTCCTATATTGTGCAGTTCCATCCTCGCCGCTAAGCGAAGGAGTTTGCAACGTCTATAACGGGATAACCAGCGCAATCGGCTGCGGCTATCTACGCCTAGTAATCCTGGAAGCCCATGCGCAGTCCGCTCTGGTAAATGTGCATAAATCTCTGCTGTTTCTGCAGCTACTTATCCACTAAACCCGGACCATTCTTTATGCCGTCCATGAACTGACTCACACATTTGCTTATGTGATCGACAGGCTGTCCGAACACCGATTCCAACTTGCCCTTTATCTCAGGTGAGCCTGAAAGAATAGGCACCAGCAATCCCATTATATCCATATTCGTTTTACTCCATGTATTCGTCGACGAGATGTTTCATAAATCTTGATACCTAGAACTAGATGGACTCATACAGAGCATCCGCTATCCGTTCAGGGCATCCGTGACACAGAACATGCGCCAGTGCGCTTTTCACATCATCTTCGGTAGTCGGCAATGCCTACAGCTACACGATACGCTTGATGTTATGTCCCGCCTTCTACATGTACTTTTGCGACTTCCAGTCGAACGTTTCGAGCACCTAATTGAGCTCTACATCCTCCTAGACCTTCATTTGCTTTGAGGCATGCGCCGGAAGCATCTTGTACACCCGCTATACCTAAGCAGGTGAGACTTCGTGCATGACTCCATCCAAGGATTTGATTTGCATTTTCAATACCTTTCAGTTCGTTTGTTTTGCAGACCCCGTGTCTGTTTGTGCATATAATACAAATGGGCCACCTCCCTTGCCAGTTTTGAAGGGAAGCGGCCCATTGAATGTGCTGTGTGTAAGCTTACTTTACATTGCCAAGTGTCTAGGAAGGCGATCCTTCAGGAGCATCTACTGTAAGCTTGTTGTCAGGTTTTGCCTGTGCAATATCGGGTTCGGGAGGTTTGAGCATGTCGTTGATGCTGCGCTGCATTCTTCTGTGCGCCTGCATGTAGGTCATAGGAGTGTTCTACTTGTTCTGCTCCTACAAAGACTTTAGCTAAGCCAATTTGGCATATGCTTGCTTGTACGTCATTGTGTCCTCTGCTTATGCCTGCGCTTTACGCATCTTAAGATAGGCTTTTGCTGTCTATCTCACATTGGAATCTTTATCTTTAGTTGCTTTAGTTGCGTCTTTAATGTCGCGTTCTTTTGCGGCTGCTGATTCCTGAGCCATAGCATTACCGTACCTCTTGTACAAATTGTAAGAAGCCATTCCAGGTACTAACAGATTACCAAGAGTATGCCACGGAGAGATACCGGCTTTAAGCTGTTGCTTGTTTGATCTCGTAGGCGTCGCCAGAGCTGCTGCCGCTGCTACAAGCTGTGCTGCACCGAAAGCTCCGAGAGCGCCCAGTTTAATGTCCTAATGTACATTGGAGTTGACAATTGCATGAGGCAGGGCGGCTTGTATGGCATTACCTGCAACCTACGAAACAACACCGGCGTCCTTACATATTTGTGCGTACTCTTTCATATCGATACTACCTTCTTTTTTACATTCAATAAGGTCTATGCTGACTAAGGCGTAGCTCTGTAGCCGGTAGACCACAACCCATGTGCCTAATTCGGAATAACTGTGTTATTCATTCCTGGAACCTGTCTAAGCAATATAGGATTATTTTTTGACAGGAATCCGTTACTGCTGTCCTTAAGTTTGTAGTCCTAAGGTATGTAGTTCTATGCTGTAACAGCTGATTTAGGCTTTCTTACTCTGAACATCTACAACAGACGCTTTACAGGATTTAACACTACAGGATCGAGTGTTATCAATTTGTCTACAGGTCTATTGACTTTGTCGGCTACAGCTATTGCTGTACCTCCTCCTGCAGAGTGACCTATAAGTGTTACCTTATCTTTAGCTCTGATACTGTTTATAAAGTTAACAGCTTTGTCCTGCTATCCCCAGTCAAGCACAGCCATATTTGCACCCGGTATCAGCTTCTTGGCATACCTGGGAGCAGTGTTCATTCCACCTATATACACTATATAGTGTTTACCTGGTGCCTTGTCGTCGGTATCGACTGCAGGCAGCTGGTTCTAACCTCCAAGAGGAAGCCCTCCTGTTAGCTATATGAAGTTCTGAAGACCTGTATAAAGCGCAGTACCGCCGAGAGCTCCTGACAAACCTGATACAATAGCATTGAGTGTGCGTTTTCTTTTATCGTGTTTGCGCAGCTTGCTTATCAGCAAAGACAAACCCGCAGCTCCGCCTCCTGTCACACCGGCATATGTAAGAGCGCGTTTCCAGTCCCAGTGCTATGGTAATCTGGTTACTATACCTTTAGCTATATCAGCTGCAATACTCATGAGTTGTAATTATAGATTTTGTTGGAAGCTATGCGTGCTTTCTATCCTGTACCGTACTACTTATTGGTCTGGTACAGCTAATCTCCCCACGCCTGTTTCATCTGCTAATCCGTAACACCAAGATCTTTCAGCACAGTATATGCAGGTGCATTTGCCGTACCTCTGCTGATCTGAAAGATACCTTTGCTGGGAACAAATGTCATGCTGAATCCAGCACCAGTGCCTTTCTTCACATTAAACTGGGCTGAAATGTCGTCATCATTGTTCTTGCGTGTATACACGCCAGGCTACAGACGCATGATGTTATTGAATGTGTACTCATGACCTGAGTTGATGAATGTTCCGCGATCTGTCATATACGGCACCTTGAGAAGTGTCTGCGGCTTCGTTCTTGAGACCACCTGATTAGTTGCAGCATCTCTGAGCACGTAGCTGCCACGAAGTCTTCTGCCTACAGACGTTCCCTACAGAACAGCTTTCTTCTGGTCGGCATAAGAGAACTCCTAGGGATCTGCGTAGTCGAGGTTCTACACCTACAGTACATATTTATCATTGTACAGAGGGAATCGCTTCTGGACAGCATTTTTGACACGTTCAAAGATCAATTTGCGCTGAGTCTTATAGTCATCTGCTCTGTACATGACAGTTGGTGTAGGATCCAGCACATCGGAGATGAACTGCATCTTCTGTCGCTGGATATTGTTGACTGTTCCCTGCAGCTACGGCATATCGGCTCCTTATTACATCAACACGTCTCTGTAGGAAGTGCTGTTAACAGGAGTCATTTCCTGAGGGCGCTTCTTATTGTTGATGTTGGCATTGAAAAGCTCTATAAGCCTGGGATCGAGCGGTTTTGTCTCGACATTCTCCTAGGCTATTCTTGCTTTATTATATGCCTATATGCCTTTTTTGTAAGCCTTGAACTTGACTGTCTGCGGATCGGTTTTCCTGGCATAATTGAAACCGCCTACAAATGAAGCAGCAGCAAGCAGAGCAACCGCGCCTCCAAGTGCACTTACCAGAGGTCCGGACACTCCCTGCTTTTCGGAAGCTGTCTTAGTCACAGGGGCTTCCTGCTCAAGCAGGTCCTGAACTCCGCGTCCCTTGAGGATTCTGCGCTTGGAAATTCTGGCACGCTCCGCCTATTCGTTGTCAATATCCCGATCGAGTTTCTTAGACAGCTTGGTATCGTAATACTTATCTGCATTCTTGAAGGACGCCACGAGCGCGAGCAAGGATGCGGCAGGAGGCACGACACCAAGAGCAAACGAATATGGGTCGGTATACTTTACAGCATTTCCGAATAGGGCTTTCTTTTCGATACCGCTGCTGTCAGATTCCTACAGCTGCTTCGCTTTGCGCTGTTCCGCCTGCGTATATCCAGCCATGGCACCTGTAGGTCTTTTGTACAACTTCTACAGCTTTCCACCTGCAGTAGCAGCTGAATTGGCGTTATCTATGGCATCCAGCTTCATGGAGTGCATAAGATGTCTTGCTCCCCATGCTCCAAGCCCAAGTGCACCGGCTCCGGCAAGCACCTTTGCGGCAATATGTGCGGACTTGGCAGGCGCACCTGTTGTTTCCCACTCGCTTCCCTTAGCTCCACGGAACATATTTATGAACCATGACGGCACGTAATCTCTGCCTGAAAACAGGAATGAAAGCGGATTTATTGTGTTGACTGCGGATTTGACAGACGGCGCAGTCGTTATGGTATTCGGCAAAATCGGATCACTCATTGTTCTGTTCCTATTTGAGGTATTCAAGTCTCGGATTCAGCTAATAGCTAAGAGATGCGTATGTAACAAGCACAAGAAATTTATTGATTTGAGGGCAGAACTGTCTGTCCTAGCTGTAGACACGAATGAGACCCTAAGCCTACTTCTGTCTGATATCTCTGTACTGCTAAACAGATTTCTTGTCGTCGTACTAAGGTGACAGATAGCCTGTCCAGACGACAACGCCTTGCTTCAGCTGAAGAGCTCTCTACAACTACTATGCATTATTGACTTTCAGATCCTGTGCAGTCTGCTCGACAGGAATTCCATTGTATGTATTCCTGTTTCTGTAGTCCCACATGGACTGCGAAGTGTCGACTGTCAGCGCCGGTTCCTATTCCTGGTCCAGCTGCATCAGAAGTGCTTCCTATGGTCCGATACTATGCATCAGGCAAACCTCATCGGCTTGACTTTCTTACTGTAGGCTGCATTGGTGTCTTCACGCTGCTAGAGAAGACGCTGTGTTTCATTGTCTCTTTTGAGTCTGGCAAGCCTGTGCTACTTCTACAGGTTCTATACGTCCTGAACGCCAGGTGTCGTAAGTTTGCCTGCTGCATATCCGGCAGCGGCGCCGCCAACAGCAGGAGTCAGCATAGTCACAGCCGCGATCAGATATGCTCCGTTTGCCAGAGCCTACCCAAGTCCTGCTTCCTTGTTCATCTGTCTATAAACATCAGAGTATTTCATTGTATCCCTTTATTGCGTATACATTAATTCAGTATCGAGTACAGAGCCTGTGCAAATCCGGCAGTATTGGCAACCTGACCTCTTACAGGCTAAGGCAGCCCCATCACGGAACCGACCACATCTGTAAACATACCTGCCAGAGAACCCTGAACAAGACTCTTGACAGCTTTATCTGTAACACCCTCAAATCTGAGCTTGGTATCGAACTTGTTGACAGCGCTGTCATAAATGCTGCCAAGCGTCGTCTAGTTACCGTATGCTTTAGCTGCTGTGATAATAGATGTACCAAGATTACGCTAATACGGTGAATCCTTCAGGTATGGATTATGCTGTATCATGCTGACAACTGTATTAGGATTCAGTGTCTGCGAGAAGTCTATCTGCGGTTGATATCCGTCAGCCTACCATAAAGAAGCAATCTTCTTGAGTGCGGCTTTCTTCTTTACAGCCCATGAAGTGAGTCCGGAATAAGGCTGCCCTGGAGTGACATTCATAGCCAGAGCAATAGCAGCTGGAGTCAGACCAAGCATCAGAGGCAGACCATGCTTGCCGACCCATGAGTTCTACATCTAGTCCAGGCCCTATTCCATCTACGCAGGACGTGTTCCAAGAGCCGCGTTAATTCTGGGATCTCTTCCCAAATGTTTCAACAGCTTGTTAACAGGGCGCTTAAGCATATAAGCAGCAGGCAATCCAATACCTGCGAGCAGTAAAGACTGCCCTAAGGGACTCTTCACCTTACTCTGGTAGCTCTACACAAGCTTGGATATTGGATTTGATTTCGGCAGCTAGTTCACGCGTAATGTCCTTCCTGTTGTCTGCGCATATTCATCTGCACAGCCTAGTCAAGCATCTGCTGGAACCTGGCATCCTTATAGTTAACCTGCGGTGTCTATGCGCGTCCGCTAAATAGGCTGTAAAGTAAAGGAAGCCCTACGAGAAGACCTGCACCAAGGCCGACAGCTCCCCACAGACCCGACTTGGATCCGAACAAGTTCTGGAACTACTTGGAGTAACCCTTAGACATTCCCCACAGCTTAATAGCCTGCGGCAGGTTATTGATAGGATCTTTCCATATCTGCTACTTCACTCTGGGATATATCTGGTCGTACAGCTACTTGCCGAGCTTCGACACATCTTCACCTGCGTGCTGTTTCAGCATAAGAAGCTTCTATGCGTATCCTATAGGATCGTCAGTGGAAGCTATCTGCTTCTTGATGTTCTGCACATATCTGTCTTTCATACCTGCAGATATCTAAGAGGTATACTGGTCGGAATCCTGCTGCAGATTATTTTGCGCAAGCCATTTATTGTACTCATTCTGTCCCTGCACCAGCTGCTGCAGCTGAGTCAGATCCGTGTTATCTCCAACAACCTGCTGTACAACCTGATTGCGCATCTACGGAGACCACTTGGCTTTCAGCGCCTATGCACCTATGGCTCCCTGCTGGTTGCCGTATCGCAGCTGCTCCAGTAGCTGCTGACGCTTAACAGGATCTTTCTATTGCGACAACTGCTTATAGAGCTGCATCTTCTGCTTCGTGGCATCAACAACACCTTGCTGTACCGTAGAGGCAGGAATCATTTTGCTTATTCCAGTCTGTACCAAGCCTGTATTTTGCGCAGCATATCTAGCTGCGTTGCGCTGCTACTACAGAGCTGCTATTCTAAGCCTCTGCAACTATGCGGGATCCTGCTACGCCTAAGGCTTCATGAAATATGATCTGTATGCCTACTACGCTGTAGCATGCACTGTATTCTTTGTCGTGTCGCCATTATTCCGGATTGTCTGGCGCACATACTATGGCGTATTCTCCAGTACACGCTCAGCTGTAGGGTTATTCGGATCCTACTCCAGAGTTCTGTATGCTGCAGCACGATCCTGCTGTGTACGCTGTAAATTATAAGTATCCGGTGTTCTTCCAAGTGCGTAGTCGACAGTATTATTGCCCTACGGAACAACATCTTCAACTGAGCCTACACCAGGTATGAACAAGAACTGTCCAGGAGTTCTGAATGGACGAACGAATCGTTGCATCGGGTTGTTCAACTACTGCTGATAGCTTTGCATGACAGTGCGCTGCTGTCCTGTCAGCTGTGGCATTCTGTCCAGTCTGGAAGGATCCTGCTGTATTTCCTGTAAAGTGTAGTACTCTGTCGGATTCTGATTCTGAGCGTATGCATTGGTCAGACCCATGGCGCCCATACCTAATCCAAGTATCTTCCCAAATTTGCCGGGAGCTCTGAGACTGCTTCCAGTCCAGTACGCAGAGTTCAGAGTGCTCCCCCACTGTCTCGCTTTACCGAGATACTGCTATCGCTGCTACGGAGTCCACTACGGATGCATCTTTGCGACTGTCTGAGCATACACCTAAGGAGCTGCTTCAATTGTCTAACCTGTCAGGTAGTCTTTGATAAAAGTCCCTGTACCTGTGCGTAGCATACGGGAGACTGTTCCTGCAGGCTTGACGGCATTGACAGCTGTCTGCGCATCTTTGGCTGCCTTAGCTGCTGTCTGCGCAGCTCTGACAGCTTTTGCACCTGTTGCGATACCTGTAGCAGCAGCCCCGAGAACTTCTCCTCCTGCGAGAGTAGCAGCAGTCGCAGCCGCTGTAGTACCTGCAGTGTTCAGTGCCTGGCCTGTGTTGAGACTTTTCCAGGACATGCCGGATCGGTCTCTGATAAACTGCTGTCTGCGACGCATGACATCGAGAAGAGCTTTTCTGTCGGAAGCACCATAATTGCCTTTGCCCTGCTGCAGCCTGTCTATAGCTCTGTTATTCTTATAGTACTGGTTGGCATCGGCCATGTTCTGCCCGACGGCCTGTCCAAAGTTCTTCAGGTCCTGCCACCAGCCTGCAGACTTGGCGAGCGCCCTGTCAAAAGCAGCTCTTTTATCGAGGTACTGTCTTATCTTCGTCTTCATTGCGGCATCTTGGATTGTGCTACTGCCTGCGAGGCGGTCTGCTGATCAATGTTCAACAGTATCTGCTTAACCTGTGCATGGAGCTACGGATTCTGTTGCTTCAACTGCACAAGAGCAGCTCTGCGTGCACCAGGACCCTGCGTAACTCCTGTGTCGAATATCTGCTGAGCTATCTGCTGTGCCTGCTGGAACAGCGCCTACACACCTGCAGACTGACTGTTCTGCAAACCTGAAGGCATCGGCGGTATACCTGCTCCTGCAGGAGCTGCTGGCATAGGTGCGCCTTGCTATGCTCCCTGCTGCGGCATGTTGGCCTGCTGTACCATCTACATGTTCAGCTGTGCAGCTCCAATGCCCTATGATCCGGGAGGAGGCAATACAGAAGCAGTCATCTACATCTGCTGCTGATTCGCCTGGCTCTTTGCGGCTTCTTCTGCTTCGTAGTTCTGTTCTTCAAGTTTCTTGTTGACCTAGTCCTTGAAGTCGAGTCCTATAGTACTCAGAACAGTGTCTGTAGAGACAAGTCCGCTGCCCATCATGTTAAGGATGGTCTGTTTGTGCATGTCGTCCTAAACGAACGATGTCTTGTCAAGGCGTACCGACACCTGATCAAGCAGATGCACCTAGCAGATTCTGTCTACAAGCCATCTGAGCCCGTAGTCAAGATGCGAAGTAAAGTGTATCCACTGCCGCTAAAACATTCTGAGACCCATAGATGGCGCTACTGCCTGGAATGTAGTCTGTCTGATCTACAGAGGAATTGCCATATCCTACAGAATTCTGTCCTAGTACCACTTCATCAGCTACACAGGTGCAAGCTGCTTTGCCTATCCGCCGAGCATCTGATAGTTGAGCGGGAACGGAGATACCACCCACTGAGAGGGATTCTCTCTGATCCCTTTAATGGCTTCCATAATGAAGTTCTTGACAGCGTGGCCGCTGATAGGCTGCCTGAGGTTGTCCTGACCGGCAAGAAGCTGCTGTGTCGGAGGACTGATCATTCTTATCGGAGCAATGAAGTCGGTTGCAACCGCCTAATTGAACTTATCAAGATATGCCAGTCTGAGAATGTTGTTGAAGCTGCTTAGAAACAGAGGAGTTCCCCAGCCCTTGTAGAACCTGTCCATGGAAGCCAGCGTGTCTGTCCTGAGATGCAGAAACTTATCGACAGGGAACTATATGAACTTCTAGGAGAAAGCTCCTTTGAGGAACACTTTGGGTGTTGTTCTGAGATATACAGGATCGCCCTACACGATCGCATTCTTGATGTGCGAAGGCATCTTGTACAGATATGTGTACTAACCTGTAAGCTAATTGAACTTGAGCTGAACATCTCGCGGGGAGTAGATCATAAACCTGATCTTGCGCCCGAGCTAGTCACTGGTGATTTTGTCAACCATCAGAAAAGTGACCTTTTTGCCGCACTTAGGACACACGCCTTTGCACTATCCGTCCCACTGAAAATCTACTTTCGGTACCACTTTATCCATGGCTACCACGAACTTACGACATTCAGGACAGCACAGTGTCCGGTTGATCACAGGCATCGCATATACGAACACATTGCCCATTGTGGCAAGCTCCTAGCCAATGCGTATCAGAAGCTACAGCAGATTGTAACTGTTCTTGAGCAGCTCCTATGTGTGCTTGAGCGAGTCTGTGTCAGTCTAAGAGGGAGACTATTTGCTTGTTACTGTTATATCGGCAGCGAAGTATCTGACGACCTTGTTTATAGCTGTACCTATGACAGGAAATCTGTCATGCATGTACTATGCCCAGTCGAAGCACTACTTGATGGTCTTTGGAAAGAACCTGTTGGACCGTGTGCTGAAAGGGTTTGCAAGTGATCTTGTATATCTCTTCTAATACATCTAAGCTCCTTAACCGAACACTAATGCATTTCTGAGAGATATAGCCTGTACCTGTTCCTATGTTATGCCCTGCTTCTGCTCAGATATGCGAACGAACTGACCTGCGGAATTCTTGCCTGTAAGTACATATCCCTAAGATGAATCGGACTATACAAAAAGCAGCATTTTCCCTGGCTACACATAGGCATTGGAAAAGTCTGTCTTATGCTTCGGCTGAATGTATTTCGCCATGGTTGCTCCTGTTACAGATTAAGCAGATTGAAACTGAAAGTTTTATTTTGCGAGAAATCGGGAATGCCGTTCTTTCCCTTCTAGCTCTTGACAGCGCCTCTTGTGAGCCCGTCTGTTCCCACGAAGCTTGTCTGCTATGTAGGTTCATAGTACTAACGCTATGTAACCGACTGACAGCTTACCACGAAAACGATCGAACATATCAACAGAACAGCAATCAGCATATTACGCATTTGAATCACTCCCTACTGCAACTTCCTGCATCCAGCCTTTGGATATGTTGCGCTTCTAGTTGCGTATTACAGCTTCTCTCTAGGCGAACAACTAGGCGGACACCTGAACGCGCTATGCGTCTTTCTACAGAGTAACCTGTCTGAGAAGCGGAAGCGAAGCCAGCGTATAGGAGAACTTGTTCTTCCGCCACTGATACATGTGCCTCAGCTAATGCACAACTGTGGAGAATATGCTCTACAGCCATGCGATCTGCAGCTATGTCTATGCATCCTATTTAAGCTTAGCAACCAGTTCAGGCGGCTGGATATATACAGTGTCGCTGCTCACAGGGCAGAAAGCTCCGAGAATGTCCGACTACTGCATTGCCGGACACCACTTGAACTGCACAGTATCGATCTTTAACGTGCGCAGCCACAGACCGTCCGTTGTTAATGAAAATTTATTGAGAGTTTCTCTTATGTACTATTGACAAGCCTGATTCAGAGGCTGGCTGTTCTTAAGCTGAAGTATGGTAAACATAGGTATCCTTATAGACAGACGCTGGTTTCCTTGTAGTCTAAAAATAAGGAGCACGTAAATGTCAGACTCTATTTCCAACGACATAAAGTACTTGGACAACACGCTGCTTGTCGCTCAGGGCGGCGGTGTAATGTCTCCGTAGATACTCACAGGGGTATACAGAGCCTTCTAGCAGCATGGAGCTGTTCCAGGCAAGGTTCTTGCATCTTCAGGTGGCGCACTGTTCAGCGGGCTGTATTACAGCGGACACGACAGCACATGGTTCACTGACCTGATGGAAAACAAGAGCATCTCATAGTGGATGGAGCTTGCGCCTGTACAGGCTGTCAAGAGCGTATATAGCAAGAGCAACTATATCATCGACAATACCGGACTTGCAAAGTTCCTGCTGCAGAACATGACTGTGAGCGCAATGGATCGTGTACAGGTGTCCGTTACCAGACTTGATGACTATACGAGTCACATGAAGGCTGCTACGCCGACATGGGTGCTGGCTGCCACCAGCATACCGTTTCTGTTCATGCCTGTTAAAGTAGGTGAACATCTGTACGGTGACGGAGGTGTGCTCAACAATATACCATTACCTTCAGTGAAGTAGACAGCGAAGTACGACGCTGTATACGTGGTACTGACACCTCCTACAAAGTACGATGGGCAGGTGCAGGGCATAACAGGACTGCTGCAGCTGCTCAATGCTGTTATGGACAGAGAAGTGATGCAGTTGAAGTAGGCAGGATATCTGGAACTTCCAAATGTACATCTGATAAGACCCGCATAGAGCTACAACGGGAATCTGCTCAAATGGTCGGATGGTTTCGGCATGCGCGAAGAAGCGTATCAGCAGACACAAGCTATATTGGAGGCAGAATGAGAAAGATACTTATTACGGTGCTGCTTGGCTGTGCTATGTATTTTGGTGCAGGCTGCATGGACACTGCAAAGTACAATTATGCTCAGGACTAGAAGTGGCTGACATAGCAGCTGCAGCAGGGAAAGATCACACAGGAACAGTACGATAAATACAGTACACAGATTGCAAAATAAAAAATCCCGCGCCGGTATGGTGACGACGCGGGAAACCTTACGAAAGTACATTATGCGTTACAATGTACATCTATAGTCTAACATCACTGTGCTTCAGTCAAAGAAGAGTCCGACGCCTATGTAATGTTGAACACAGTGTTGACTGCCGAGAAAGCTTCTTCCGCCTGCTGCTTGAACTGTGCTATGTATTCCTGATCCTGCATCTGCTATGAGAGCATGCTCTGTACCGTTGCGTTGAGCGTGCCCTATACAGCGAACGCCTAGTTGATCATCTGGATACCAAAGGCGAAGATCGCATTGAACTGCACTTTTGTAAGCTACAGCATTTTAGGCATTCCGTCGCACCAGCACTTCCAGTATATAGTATATGTGTCCGGTTGCGATGCAATAGCCAGCGCAAGGCTGTTGCACATAGTAATGGAATCCTGCGTGGTTTCGAATGTATAATGCTGAGAATCTCTGACGACAGTGACTCCACCATATGCAACCTTGCATTTTTCCTGATACAGGAATTCCGTTAGTTCCTGATATGTGGCAGGAGGAATCACGAACGTATCGCCAAGCTCATAGTGCTCAGTCGATTTGTACACTGTGCAGTTATTGTACAGGTTCTCGACATTCTGATTATCGTCGTGTGTCGCTATGATGATATTGTCAGTATTTGAAACTACGTATTTCATGGGGCGTCTCCTTGTCCTTCTCAGTAGTTGTCAGGCAAAACATTAAGGCTGTTGCTGTTTCCGTTCACCTTGTTGGCCGGGACACACTTATTGGCGGCCGTCGTACCTGTTCTGTTGAATGCGGTGCCGCTATAAGCCACGCACAGATTGCGGAAATTGCCCTACAGCTACGTGGTGCTTATGTTGTTCCATGTCACAGACGCCGCTGAATTGAACTCCACAAAGCTGTTCTGCATATACAGTGCATACGCGCCTGTGCTGCACGTGAGAGTGCCTGTTATGGTACACATATCGCAGCTTACTACAACGATGCAGGCGCCACTGGATGTGCTGTAGCTTGTAGCGGAGCTGTTATTGATATTGACTTTAGGTGTATATGAGACATTGATTACATCTCCTACAGCGCTTGACCTGGTTGCAGTAACCGAGTTGATTACGGCTGAACCGCAGCTGATAACAGAGATTGCTGTTCTGCTGGGTCCTGTCAGCCTGCAGGATATGCACTATGCGCACAGACAGTTCTGGAAAGTGACGCCGCCTGTCATTGTAAGATTTTGCGCTCTGCTGAACACAGAATAGCCGAAAGTGATATCTCCTGTAAGTGTCACCTTGCTGGCATCGGCAGAAGTACTCTGCAGAACAACAGCGCAACGTAGACAGCCAAGAGTTCCGGCATACGTTCCGTCGTCAAAAGACACCGTAATTGTTCTGGTCTGCGAGCCTCTGGCATTCAGATACTGCTGAAGCTGAGAGATGCTTGTGATGCTTCTTGTGGCTCCCACATATACGACAGTAGGAGGTTCCATCTGCAGTCTGTACCACACGGACCAGGTGTCGTTGTAGCACCTGCGTGTCCATATCTAGCCCTGCGCATTATTAACAGTATAGTCGGTCCACGTCTGTATTGTGATGTTGCTTCCGGTGTGTCCCTCTACATGCAGTACACCTGCCAGCTGGGACGGGTGATGTGATATAGTCCGACACTAGGCATTGGCAAGATTGTAATAGTACCCCGGCGTAGTGTACGTATTAAGATCTGCCGAGGATGGAATGACCTATCCTGTGAATATAGTGCCCTGGCTTATGTTGCCATTGGCATCGGCAGTTCCGGAAGCAGATACAACAGAGCGAACGATATTCTTGATGCCCCATGTCAGTGTGCCATCGGGCTTGCCGACAAGACCTACAACGTTTGTGCCGTCACCTGCGTATAATGCAAAGTTGCCTCCAGTATTTGAAGTACTTTTATCATAAAGAAACAGAGAGCCTCCGGTGTTATAATTTGTCAGTCCACCATACAGCGCTATATTACTGCCACTTGTATTATTCCTTGCAAGGACTCCGTTCCTGTTGATAACGCCAGTCATCGTTCCGCCTGACAGCTTCAGGTACGCTTCGTTGTCGTCGACTTTCTATATAGTGCCGTCGCTTTTGAGTATGCGGAGACCTACGCCGTCAGTGCTGTCCATTCCATTATTGTAGCCATGGAATACAGTGAATGCTCCGACAGGCGGATCAACAGCCATCTACGCGTCGGTGTATATTTTCTATGTGTTAGGCATTATGCTTCCCTCTGTATGTTCCAGCACCTGTACCACCAGTCAGGCTGCCCGAGACCTACCTTGGAGCCCTCGTACTTGGCGTACTAGTTGGCGCCCGACCACATTGCCGCATATAAAGCAGCCTGTGCCGGATTCTATTGTGCGTACTATGAATCAATGAAAGAGGCGTACTAGTCGAAGCCTCCTTTGAACTATGCGTTGCCTATAGCTCCGCCTATCTGGTAGCATACCTGCCGGAACATCTGACATGCGTTGTCAAAAGCTGTATAATCCACTGTCTCCTGTGCAAGATAAGGAGCCAGTTGCTATGTCGTCATGTCAGTGAAGCCGCGCTATTGCAGCCACTATACACAGGTATTGACATTGAACCTGTTTCCATCGTTCTGTGGAGGATAAACCACAGAGCCGTTCTATATCTTAGCGTACATTCATCCTCCTTATGCGACTGACTTGGTGTATGCCAGATTGGCTACAAAGCTCTATCCGTCCCATCTTACTACAAGTGCATACAGCGTATTGGCGCTGTCGAAGCTGGGCGCAGCTCCTACCCATGTAAGCGTATCAGGCAAAGAGAAGCTGACGACAGCAGATCCCATTATAAGCCACAGCTCAAATGTAGAACATCTTCCTGCGCTCATATTGACAGACGCGAATGAGATGCTCTAACCCGACACAATAGTGTGCTTATAAATATTATTTGCAGCCGGTGTGAATGAAGCTTCGGTCTGTTCTGTAATGTATGTGCCGGAAGGCTATGCTCCAGGCCCGCCAGCAGCAAAGTTGACATACCATGTTCCTCTTACGCTCTTGCCTATTGCGCTCAAGTTCACAGCCATGTCGATCGTAACCTGCGTGCCTGTCACTCTGTATGAAGCGAACTGCAGAGGATACGTAATGGAATCCTGATCGGATATGGATACAGGGGTGCCTGTTGTCGTTATGGTGAGCGTGTCATTTGCTATATCCGCAGCAGTGAACGGATGTCTGTAACCTGTAGCTTTAAGGGAGTCAAGGAAGTCTGTCTGTGTGCCTGCGTTACCGTTGTTGATCCATACCTGATACGCTGAGGCTCCATCGGCACCTGCTTGACCTGTGTCTCCCTTATCCCCCTTCGGCAGCACCAGGTTCAACACCTGCGAAGGTGATGTGCCTGTAATGGTAGCCGAAGCTGTGTCACCTGATGTAACCGTACCTATGGAGAGCGTGTTGGATGGGCCCGCAGGACCTTGCTAGCCCTGTATGCCTTGCTGTCCGGTCTAGCCTCCGCCTGCGAAGTAAACTGTCCACGGACCAGTAAAAGTGTCGACGCCATCGTACGCAAGGTATCTGGTAAGCTGAATTGTATATGTATTATCCTGTACAGTAACAGAGTTCTTCTATACCGGATAGTAGTTTCCAAGATCAGTAAGCACAGCTACAGGTGCAAGAGCACTGTTCACTGAAGCTCTGAACTGTGCATCGACACTGGTGATCTGTTTCCTGGCTTCTCCGAGATCGGCCTGAGCAAGTATACCTGTGTCTGTATCACCTATGAACCAGTGCTTTGTGGTGTTATCTATGTGCGGTGTTATGCCGTCCACGCCGCTGGTGCCGTCTGCTCCAGTATCTCCCTTCTATCCTTTAGGCAGCACAAGATTGAGTGCCTGGTTGGGAGCGTCACCGGTAATTGTTGCTGAAGCTGTGTCACCGGAAGAAACTGTTCCGATTGAAAGTGTATTGGCAGGCCCGGCCGCACCTGTCTATCCCTTAGGTCCCTGCAGTCCGTCGCGACCGCAGGCAAAGTAAGCTGTCCATGTGCCGGAGAATGTATCAAGTCCGTCGTATGCAAGATACCTTGTGACTGTCAGCTTGATTCCTGCCTATGTGAACTGCAGAGAGTTCTTCTATACAGGATAGTAGTTTCCGAGCTCCGTCTTGATTCCTACAGGCAGTCCGCTGAGTATGACCTGGTTGTCGGTTACATGTGAAAAGGTCTGGTAAGGAAGACTGAAACTGAGACTGTCACTTGTAAGGCCGAGCCCGTTTCTGACTTTATCAAAGTCAAGTGCAAGCTAGCCGTCGGCAAACGAGAACTAAGCTTTATGTGGCACATTGGTAGTATACGGGTACAGCGTCTAACCCGCTACATTTTTCAAATATACATTCTTAGTGGTCGCTGCCATTGTTGCTCCTAATAAAAAGACGCAAGGAAAGAAATCCCTTGCGTCTTAGTTGTCAGTTCAAGGGAGAAGTGATTATGCAATCACCTAGTACGTAATCTGACTGGAGACAAGGCCGTTGACCTGTTCCTTAAGAGCGCTGACGGAGTCGCTGAGAGCATCAAGATCCGCCTGATCCGCTTTGGTTGCAACGGTACCTTCAAGAGCCGTGACCGCAGAGGCATCAGCCTTGGTGTTGATGCTGTTCTGCAGTTCTGTTTTCGCAGCGGCGAATTCGGAATCAGAAACAGCGTCTGTGATCCCATATTCTGCCAGCGTGGTAGCCTTGTCGGCCTTGTTCGCGATTGCATTCGTCACGTACTCTTCGGTCGCGTATCCGGTGAGGTCGACAGCGGTATCTCCGATGAGTTCCCACGCACCATTGATATACATGTACTCATTGTACACGTTCTGACCGGAACCCGCCGGAGACTTGAGGATCATGTAGATCGTAGTCTCACTGATGTTCTCAGTCGGGAGCTCGGTTACAATAGAGCGCTTCAGAAGACCTGCAGAAGAGATCTGGGACTGGATAAACGTATCAAGGTTCAGAACGTTCGCTGCGAGCGTCTACGGATACAGAATATCGCCAGTCTGATTTTTAAGTCTGACATTGAGATTAGCCATTATATGGTCCTTTTTGTTAGATTATCTAATACACAACACCTGCAACAGAGGTGATGGAGTCAAGTTGCTGCTTAACAGTTTTTCCTATATAGGCGAAAGCGGACAGCTTCACCATGCCCCATCCGAGGGACTACGGCTCCTTGCCCTTCTCGAACAGCACAAGTCCGGAGTAGTAGTCGAACACCCAGTTGCCGTCTGTACCTGCGATCTGCGTAGTGCCGTCCTACTTGTACAGCCTGGCAGTGTAACCGAGAGCCGGACTGCCGGATGCATCCAGCACGTCGGTGGGAGCGATAAAGCCCTGCACCGGTTTGCCGCCGTCGATGATCTGCCATGCCTGGTACTTGTTGTTCACGTTGGAGTCGGCAATGCGGCTGAGAGAGTACTTCTAGTACATCTTCATCACAGCCTGCTACCCGTTCGCGTTCGCCACGTACAGTGCCTTCAGCTCATCGAAAGTGGCTCCGACAGGAAGCAGACCGTTCTATGCTCTGACGTCCTATGCGGATACAGTGTGCCCTCCCTTGACCTTGGACTGGAAGACGTACATGTCTTCCTGAACGCCGACCTTGGAGAACGTATGAAAATAGTTGCGGTTGGCAACGAATTTCTAGCTCATTCAAGCACCTCCTTATGCGAACGCAAGGCTTGTGAGAGCCTTGGTGAATGTGTTGTTCATTCCGATGCGGAGGTAGATGACGTCGGAAGCTGCGTCTGCGAATGCGAACTGCAGCTTCGGAGCCTTAACAGTATCTGCGAACACGCGGATACCTCCGAACGCCTACGTCTTGGTGATGTCGTACCATGTGGAGCCGTCCTTGGACACT
>UMCT01078783.1_pt1 | contig 56059 bp, 91 predicted proteins | sample 1964291 | NCBI WGS metagenome assembly UMCT01 (sample SAMEA4835974, study PRJEB28245) | human gut metagenome | biome: gut microbiome; material: fecal sample | place: Denmark | collected 2008 | reverse complement strand
CGTCGACCACACGAGCCAGCCGCGCGCATCGCTCCCGCTTCTTTTATATAGCGGTGTTACGCCACTATTTTTTTGTTCGATTGCGTTTGTAATCGCTTCTTTTTCGGAAATAATTTTATTTCCGCTTGCAAAATGCAAAATATATTTTTTTTCGTCCATGAAAAAACCTCCATTCTATTTGTTTGGCTTGTCTCGTCAGTGGCAAGGTTGCCAGCCTACACCAGACCGCCCGCGCTGGGCGGTTTCGACTTTTACGCTTCAATAAAAATAGTCGGCTCGGCTTCGATTGTCTCGCCGGCTCCGTAATTAAGAATACGGCGGCGCAATGTTTTTTTATACTTTTCGTTGTCCGGCTGTAAAACAAAAGTAACAGTTTTTGCCGTTCTTTTTACGATTTCAACAACGACAAAAGCGCCGTTGTTCAGTTCTTTTGTATATCTTTTTCCAATTTCAAATTTATTCATATTCTTGACCTTTCTAGCCTATCTCATCAGCGCCGGGAGGCTATCCCGCGGCGGACGCTCCGGAGAGCGTTTCGAAATTATTTCCAGTCAATGAAAATTGCTTGATCTCTTTCCTCAATTTCAACTTCGTTTTTGGGAAGAATTATTTTTCTTCCGCTACATCCTGGAAAGTTTCCGGCTGCCAAAATTACGAAATTTTCGCCATCCTCGCGCAATTCCTGTACGCCTTCTATTTGCTTTCCTTCAAAAAAAATTTTATTCATAATAATTACCTCCTATTTTTCAACCGGAACAACGACGATCCCGGAGTTATTCATTTTTTTGACTTCTTCGGCGGTCAATTCCTCGGTTCCAATCTGGAAGCCGCCAACAAAAATTTTATATGTTTTCATTTTCAAGATCTCCTTTCCTTAACTTCTGATACAATTATAACACGGATATCCGTGTTTGTCAACACTCAAAAAGGTGTTTTTTAAAAAAATTTCAACATTTTTTTCGGTTGACATTTTTTTATAAAAATGTTATTATTTAAAAAAAGAAAATGGAGGGAAAGAAAATGATCAGATATAAAAAAAACGTAATGGAAGAGTTGAAAGAACGCGGCTACAGCAGTACGAGGATACGCCGAGAAAAAATCTTAAGCGAATCCACCATGCAGAGACTGCGCCGCGCCGAGCCGATAGGACTGGACGCGGTCAATTCGATTTGTATAATTCTGAGATGCCAGCCGGGCGACATTTTGGAAGTCGTACCGAGCGACCAAGAAAAAATAAAGTTTTTTTAAAAAACTATTGACAAACACCGATAACGGTGGTATACTGAATGTATCAAATAAAGAAAGGCACGCCGCAGAGATCGGCGCGGATGGTGGTAATTATGAAATCATTTAAAATTTATGCAGAACTTGGAAGCAATCCAGATACAGAACATTTTAAAGAGTTCATGAAATCGGTTGAGAACCGAATCAATAACGATTCGGAAATTATCGCGAGAGCAAAAGCCGGAAATGCGGAGTTTGCTAAAAAAATAAGCGAAATTTTAGCAAATGAAGAAAATTCGGAATTCATCGGCGGCATGATTGCGGAATTGCAGAAAAAACATCCAAGATATTCTTATATCAAAGGATTAGAATTTGACGGGCGGGAGTATGAAGCAGAAATTGACGAATTAGAGCGCAGGTTCTATTTGCATGATGTCGGCAAAAAATAATTTTTGGATTCCAAAACAGATAAAAAGGACCGTTTCGGCGGTCTTTTTTTATTGCCTAAAATTGGAAAAATTAAATGGGGCAAATTCAGCAACTTAACAAACAGAAATGCAATTATTTAACGAACAGAATTACAAACAGAAAAGCACCGACAAAGTGCCGAATTTTCGCAGTTTTCAGACAAAAGAAAACTGCAATTTAACGAGCAGAAATGCAATCAAATCACAAACAGAGCGAAAGAAAATGAGAAAAAGAAAAGAAAGAAGCAAAGAAAAGAATAAAGAGTAAAAGAAAGATATAAAAAGAAGTAAAGAATATATATATTATATAACAACCTTGAAAGGCTCGGTTATTATATAATATTTGTCGGGCAAACCCGACCGCGGCAGACCGCACCCAAATAAATTTTTTTAAAAAAATAAAATTTTTCATTGACAAATGAGAAAAAAAAGGGTCTATTAAAAGTATAGGACAGTACATGCCGACCAGATCAGACCAAATCGGACGAGGTCGGATAAGATAGATCAGATCAGACAGACCAGGGCAGAATCAACGGACTGTACTGGAATCATTCAGGAGGTGGCTAATATGGCAGAAAATGGAAATACCGAAAAAATCGAATTAGAACAGATTGAGGCGGAGCAGATGCCGGAAGTCTACGACAGCCAGATAGCCGCCTGCATAGATGAATATTGTAGGCTGAAAAAACCACCCATAAAAGACATGAGCAAAGAGCCACAGAATATTTGGAATGGTGCCTTGATGTATACAAACAGATGTTTGTTTAAAGACAGGGATATTTTAAGAGATAAACGAAATATTGAAATTCCTGGAGCAGTTCAGAAATCCAACTGCAATAGATACGATATAGCAAAGCTCGAGAAGGTGCTGGAATCTTACGCCTATTTGTGCGTTATGAATGATAAAGAAATATCAAGGGCAGGCTTTTCATTCCTTACAGGAATTTCAAGTGATGTAATTAACGCGTGGGCGACGAATAAGCCGGGAAGATTAAGCGATGCCCCTTATCGCCTCACGCAAAAAATAGACGCTTTGCGCGAAGAATCTTTAAGCGCCAAACTGTCAACGGCAGGAAATAAAGCCATGGGAATTTTGGCAATCCTCAACCATCAATTCCGCTGGAATCTGCCCGGAGTATCGCGAGAACATACCCAACGCGCCGCCTTGGGTGCGTCAGATCTTCCAAAGTTGGGAGAATCTGCACCGATTCAAGCTCTGGAATCAGAAGAAAAACAAGATATTGTGGCGGAAGAAAAGGGGACCACTACATATTGATTTACTCTATGGGACAAACTGTAGTTTGTCCAAGAGAGCGAAAGAAAGCAAGCAAAACCCGAACAGATGAGCGGACGCGGCGGAGATTTGAGCAGATCCGCACCGAATGGACTGGAAGATGGGGAGGGGGTCTATATACGAACGTACGTTCGCCCTATTAAGTCCCCCAAATATCCCCAAAAACAAAAAACGGAGGTTGAGCCGAATGAGAATAGTTTCACAAAGCCAAGATATATCTATCCCGTTAGACAGAGCCGTGTTGAGACGAGATGGAATGACAATAAATGCCGAGTTAGAAAACGGTAAAAATTATTTGTTAGGCGCGTATGAATCAGAAGAATCCGCGCAGGAAGAATTTAATCGAGTGAGCGCACTTATAAGTGCTGGACACTTGAACATAATACTAGGTAGTTAGAATTTTTTGATATAACTTGTCCTTTTTCTTTACACCGTGCAGGTCGGTCAAATGTCTGTACGGTTTACGGGGCTTAGCCGAGTTCCAAACTGTGGAAATCAAACACCGAGATCAGCGGTGCCGTGAAAGTCGGTATTGGGTTGAAATACCTTTTTCATAATACCTCATATTTGATTTCTGCTGTGGCGGTCAGATGTCATGGCAGAATTTAGGCAGGTTTAATAGGTCATCCCTATTGATGATGTGAAAATCAAGTTTTGCTTTCCAGAGCAGAGCCGTTATAGCCGGTGGTTTTTAGAGTTTCTCATTACATGGGGAAACACTCCTTTTTATAATGTGTGTGCGTGCCTTTTGTCATTTTCATCACGCACACAAAACGGATTGCCGCATACTTGGCTGGATGCATTTGGGAAGAGATGTGTCTTGATCTCGTGGGGTAAAAGGTTCGAATCCTTGCAATCCGATTATCGCCTAAGCCGAGTAAACGACACGGCGATATACTTTGGTAGTGGTGACAAGGTGTCAGTCTACTAAAAAAATCAAATAAGGGCAAGCCAAGGAATTATTCAGATTAAACAATCTTTTCATCGTTCATGACTTGGCTTGTGTTGGATGATGCAAGGGGCAGGCAGCGTATTTTTATTCTTTACCGAGATGTCAAGGATCCTGATATATTAGGCGAGAATGAATTTATGTGATCGTTGCGCGCAAAAGGTCAGCCGTGCGGTTCAAGTCCGCACTCATCCAAAAACATTGCCGTTGGCCGGCAGTATGAATGACATTGCTTTTAGCAAGCATTTTGAAATTTTGAGCGTCAGAAAAGACGATAAAATCAAACGGTGCCAAATGGCACCTATGACCGTATCTAAACGACACACTACTGTAGCTGGGCTTTATCTGCTGTAGTGAAAAGCCATGGATGCGGTCATTATGCAAGTGTATATGCCATGAGGGGCAATTTTGAATTTATTGAATTATGGGTTCGAATCCCATCGCTTGCGTTGTTGCCTCATACTATCAGGGCAACAGAACCCCATTCATTATATTTGCATGGTCGTTGCTGGAATCCGGCAAGGTAAGAAATCGGCAGATTCGCCATGCAGATTCCGCAAATTAAAGGAGTGAAGGAAAATGGCAAAAGGCGTACATAAGATTGACAAGGAAAAATTTTATTATGCGTACAATCAATGGGCACAATGCAAAATGAGTATGACAAAAGCGGCAAAGTACGTCGGAGTTAGCCCGCCAACAATCAGTAAATATTTTTGGAAACTTATAAATGGCGAAGAGTTCCCGGATAATTTGTTTTAAGGGGCAATGTGATTATGTGTAAATTGTGCGAAAATATATTAAACAAAAAAGATAAATTTCCAAACGATAACTGTATATTTGCGGATAATGGTTCTTTTTATTTTTTTATTGATACAGGAGATAGTTTTTCTCCTGCGAGCGAAAAAATAAATTATTGTCCTATCTGCGGTAGAAAGTTGGTGTAGTAATGGCAGAATCTTTAAGTAAATTAGCAGAAAAATGTAAAAGTTGCCCTAAATCTGAAAAATGTGACAATAAAAGAATGGAGTTATGTGCTTTAGCGGATTTGCCACAACAAAATCTTGCAAGTGCTACACAAGGTATTTTGATAGACAATATGCATCCTATATTAAGGGAAGAAATAAAAAGCCCTCTAAGTCCATTTAGGTACAAAGACGAATTAGAAAAAGCACTAAATGATTTCCATTTTGGAAATATCTTTATGAACGGCGCTTAGAAAGTTGGTATAGAAATGAATGAATTTTTAAAATTTTTTGATGATAAAGCAAAAGACTTTCCGATGCATCTCGAAATTACTTATAGTAAAATATGTGATTGGAATATTTTGATTTATAAAAAAGGCTGCGCCGATGATTACCCTAAAGCTAGACGTAATGGCGAAGATGTAGTAATTGTCGATGAAAATGATTGTGACATGGAACTTTGCTTTGCTAAGGCGCATGTGGGGCTAAAAGAATGGCTTTCGGAATTTAATGGCGGATATTAAGGACGGTGTAAGAATGAAACATCAAAAAGAATGGCACACTTGCGATAGGTGCGGAAAAGAGATAATACCTAAAAGTTGGAAACAAGTTAGATTTAAGCAAGTTGGATGTTGCGGAGATATAGTTCCTACTTTTGAAGATAATGATATGTGTCTTGAAATCAAGAATGTCCGTAGATATAAATTTTTAGAAAAAACATATGATTTATGCCCTAAGTGCAGGAAAGATTTTGAGAGGTTTATGAGAAATGATTATGAGAAGAATGATTGATTTTATAAAATCTTGGGTTTATTATCCAAAAATGATGAAATATCTAAAAGATAAATGTGGGATAGATTATCCTTGTTCGAGATTAAAATATTCTTGGTGGCATTGCCATGCAGGGAAATTAAAATAATTTGCTGATTATCAGCGGAAAGGAATCATACCATGAAAAAATTATTTGTGAGCGTGCCTATGAAAGGCAGAACAGAAGAGGAAATCAAAGCAAGTATACAGAAGATGAAAAAGATTGCTGAAATCTGCGAGGGCGAAGACCTAGAATTGATTGACAGTTACATAGAGGATAACCAACCGGGGAACAATAATCAGGCAATTTGGTATCTTGGTGAAAGCCTGAAAAAGTTGTCAGAAGCAGATGTGTTTATTGGAATTTGTGAGAGTTACCAGTGGAGCGGATGCCGGATTGAAAGAGAAACAGTTTCAGAATATGGAATCAAGAATTATGTGGTTCCGGCAAGTTATGTAATTGACGACTACGATGCACTCTTTGATAAATTACATCCGGTTTGTTGCAATGAAGCATCAAATTAACAAGGAGGTTATAGTTATGTTTACAATAGCACAATGGGTAGTTTTAGTGTTTTTACTTTTGATTGGGCTTGGTATAAGTCTTGCGTTTTTTGTAGATAAAGACACTAGAATTGCTGGCTTGGTAATTGTTTTTAGTACAGTTGTTGTTACTGTTTTGCTTGCGATTTTTTTACACTGGTACAACACATCAACCGCAAGCGGAATCAGAGGCATGAAAGATTTCCGATCAAACCTTTCAAATGGTATTGAGCGAGAAATTACGATTACCACGGAAGATGGTAGAGAAGTTTTTCACTATCAAGGGAAAATTGATGTAGAAAGCGATCATACCGATAATTACATCAAGTTTGAAAGTGAAGACGGAAAAAGGTACATAATTTACTATGGTATACAAGATACTGTAAAAATTATTGAAAAATGAAAATAAAAAATTAACCGACTGAAAATAGATTCAGCCGCTAACCTAAAAAAATTATAGGCGGAAGTAAACACACTTCCGCTTTCTGTGGAGGTGCATCTTTATGTCAGCCGAATTGCGGCAAAGAATCCAAGAATATGAAAATTACATAAAGCAAAATGGCATTGACGAAGATGCTATTGAAGCATACGTGCAGGCTTGTCAAGTAGCCATAGAGAGAGAAAAAGATATCAAGTATGGATTGATACTCACTAGTCGAGCAAAAGAGATTATAGAGCAATTTATCAAGGATTCCACCGGGGGAAATTCATGGGACCTGGAAAAATATTGCTTTGAAAACGATGTTTCCTACGAAATCTTAGATAAATTGTATGAGGTTTTGCTTTTGGAAGCCAGAAACAAGGTTGTTGATAGTTTTTTTAGGTACATTGAGAAGAAAAGATTGCCGAAAGAGCGGTTTTATATGCCGCGGAGAAAGCAATTTATAAAAATTGGTCTTATAGATGCTTTGCAAGGGATGATAGATGACAAATACGACATTTTGTGCATATCTCTTCCACCGGGGACTGGAAAAGCGCAGCCAATGTATTCAAAAGTGCTTACACCGGACGGATTTGTGAAAATGGGAGATATAAAAGTTGGTTCAAAAGTTGTCGCTGGAAATGGGAACGTTGCCAATGTCGTTGGAGTTTATCCGCAAGGAAAACGAGATATATATGAAATGACACTTGATGATGGTTCAAAATGCCGTTGCTCTGACGAACATTTATGGACCGTCCAAAACAGAGAAGATCGTATCTATGAATCTAAAACAGGAGTTCATAGACAAAGAACAATTACATTGTCTGATTTGATGAAAAAATTGACCGTAGAAAGCGGAAAACGGTCTAATTATTCAATCGACTATGTAAAACCGATTGATTTTCCACAAAAAGAGTTGTTATTGCACCCATATGTAATGGGAGCATTACTTGGTGATGGTGGATTGTCTGGTGGTTCGGTTCGATTTTCTACATCAGATATGGAAATTGTTGACAGGATGAACCGCTATCTTCCAAACGGATATAGACTCAAACATGTGTCGAACTATGATTACGCAGTTGTTGGACATGAGGGGAACAATACAAAAAATGGAAGCCTTGTTTCTATTGCATTGAAAAAATACGGATTGTTTGGCAAAAAAAGCGAAGATAAGTTTATACCAAATGATTATCAGCATGCTTCAAATGAACAAAGATTATGGTTATTGCGAGGTTTGCTAGATACAGATGGAAGTTGCGAAAAAACAAGTATTGAGTATACTACGTGTTCTGAAGAACTGGCGCAAAATGTCAAAGACTTGGTGCATTCGCTAGGAGGATATGTGCATGAAACAGTTAGGAATTCCGGATATAAAAAAGACGGAAAATTCATTGAATGCAAACCGTCTCATAGGCTAACGATACAGTTTTTCAAAGAAAACGAATCTGTATTTGCACTATCAAGACATAAAGAAAAATACAATCCACAAAGAAAAAATGTAAAGCGATTTATAAAGTCAGTTGAGTATATCGGTAGAGAAGAATGTCAGTGCATTATGATTGATGATCCGTGCCACTTGTATATTACGGATGATTATATCATTACGCACAACACGACGATCGAAAAGTTTTTCCATTCTGCCGTTATAGGCTGGTATTCGAACGGATATAACCTTTTTTATTCACATAGTGGCGACATTACCAGAATGTACTATGATGGCGTATATGACATCGTAACGAACGCAGACGAGTACACATGGAACGAGATATTTCCAAGGCTCAAAGTAACAAGCACAAATGCAAAGTTGGAAACGTTTAATGTAGGAAAGTATAAGCCATTCCAGTCTGTTCAATGTACGTCCGTTGGAAGTAAGAATGCCGGAAAAGTGCGTGCGAATAAATTTTTGCTTGTAGATGACATGATCGGTGGTATTGAAGAAGCATTAAATCCACTTTACCTTGATAAATTGTGGGGAAAATATGCTGTAGATGCAAGACAGAGAAAGATTCCGGACGAGGATGGAAACCCATGTAAAGAGATACATATTGCTACGAGGTGGAGTGTCCGCGATGTCATTGGACGCATTATACAGGCCTATGAGGGCAACAAAAGAGTAAAAGTAATATCAGTACCAGACATTGATCCAGTAACTGGAGAAAGCAATTTTGACTTTGAGTTTGGGGGATATACTGTAAAAGATTTTGAAGATATACAGTTACTTATGGACGAAATCTCTTATCGTTGTCTGTACAAGCAGGATCCAATAGAGCGAGAGGGCTTACTGTTTCCAGAAGATAAGATTCGACGTTATCTTAATCTGCCACACGGAGAACCAGAGATAATTACCAGTCAATGCGACACAAAGGGGAAAGGAACAGACTATTTTGTACTTCCAGTATTGCAGAAATATGGAGAAGATTACTATTGCGTCGATTGTGTGTGTGATAATACGGCGGATTATGAGATGCAGTATGAAAATTCCGCTAATGTGCTGGTGAATAATCAAGTGCAGGAATGCGAGTTTGAGAGAAATGCTGGTGGAGACCGCGTTGGTATGGAAGTAAATAAACGTGTCGAAAGCAAAGGATGGATATGCAATATTACAGACACACCGACAGAGACAAACAAAGAAGCAAGAATTTTCCAGTGTTCTAACTGGATTTTACAGCACGTAATATTCAAGGATCCATCATTGTATAAGCCTAACGAACCATATGGAGTGATGATGTCTTTGTTAAAACAGTATTCTGTTTCCGGAAAAAAGCAGTTAGATGATGTTCCAGATGTGTTTTCTAACTTTGCGTTAAGGGTAACTGGTGGAAACAAGACAAGAAAAGCAGTTATTATTGCAAGTCCGATATAGGAGGGATGTTATGACAACAAAAGAATATTTGAATCAAATAAACCGATTGAATCGGATGATAAATAACAAATTGGCAGAAATAGCACAGTTAAGGGAATTGTCTCGTAGCATTTCTTCTGTGTCAACCGAAGAACGAGTAAAAAGCACACCAAACTTTGATCGTATTGGAAACACATATGCAAAAATTGATGAAATGGAAAAAAATCTTGATAAGATAATTGATGATTTTACTGAAAAAAAACAAAAAATCATTAGTCAAATTGATAGTATGGAAAACGAAAACGTTTATAATGTGCTTTTTTCTCATTACATCGAAAAGAAATCGTTTGAAAAGATTTCTGTGGAAATGGATTATTCATACAGACAAACGATTCGGCTTCATGGAAAAGCATTGCGTCAATTTGAAGAAAAATTCGGTGATGAATATTTGTAAAAAAATAAAAGATGTCATGGAATGTCACATATGAGTTATGATATTATTATACTAGGAAATAAAGAAAGTTTTTGGCATCGCGTATTGCGGTGTCTTTTTTATTGCAAGGGGAAAGGCATATGGTTACAGTATATTGTCCGCAGTGCGGAAGAAAAGTAGGAAGCCATAACGGAATCACAAAAATGAATTTGGCTTTTAATTGTAAAAAGTGCAAGAAGAGAATTTTATATGACCCGGTAACGGCAAAAGTAACAGTAACGAAAATGCTTGAACGAACGACTTCAAGCGGAATGAGATTTGTTTAGGTGGTGTGACAGTGAATACAGGAAGAATTGTAATTTATACAGACGCGGAAGAAATTACAAGCGACAATATAATATCAATTTTGCGTAATGCCATTATAGAGCATGACGTAAATTCAGCAAGAATACAATATCTTCTTGACTATGATGCTGGAATACAGCCTTTGCAAAGAGTAAAGCAAACAAGAACGGATATTGATTGCCAGTGCGTTGATAATGTTGCAAATGAGGTTACGGAGTTCAACCTTGGATTCAAGTGGGGAAATCCAATATCTCTTGTTCAGAATGGAAACGGAGAAGATGAAAATTTAACAAGTGCTATTGCTTCTCTTAATAAATGCTATGAATCGCAAAATTCACGACAAAAGCAACAGGAGTTGGCAAGATACGTTGAAATCTGCGGTGTTGGATATGTATACATTGACATAAACACGGAATGGCAAGATGGGGAAAGTTACTTTACATATGACGTATTGGACCCAAGAACGACTTTTGTTGTTCGATCGCTTTACTATAAAGACAAAAGAGTTATTCTTGCCGGAACATACCGAAAAGAAAAAAACTCAAATACAAGGTATTATACTTGCTTTAGCAAGGATTTTAGATATGAGATAACAGATGGATTGAAAATCACAAATGGAGAGGCAAAAGAAAAAAACAAGTGGGGCTTTTTAAACCGAAGTGGAGAAGAAAACCCATTACACAAAATACCGATTATTGAGTATATACGATCTTATGATCGCATGGGATGTTTTGAAAGGCAAATTTCGGAAATGGACAATCTGAATCTGCTTATTTCAGACTTCACAAATGATGTAGAGCAAAACACGCAGGCAATATGGCATGGAAATGATGTTGATTTTCCAAAAGAAATAATAAAAAACGAAGATGGAAGTGTAACAGAGGTTGATAAAAAGCCAAGCACCAATGAATGGGTTTTGACATATACATCAAAAGACGGAAGACAGCCTTATATCAATCCTCTTGCCGTAGATTATGATTATTCTGGAATGCTTAATAATATGCAGGCAAGACGACAATTGATACTTCAAAAGTGTAATGTTCCGCAGAGAAATGACAATTCCGGTGGAAGTACAGGAGTTGCAATGAGTGATGCTACTGGATGGAGCCAAGCAGAAACAGCCGCGGCAAAACAGCAGTTGATTACAGACGGAAGTAAAATGGATGAAGTGAAAGTAGTTCTTTCTGCGATACGCGAATCTGAAAACGTATCACAGGATGATCCGTTGCTGAAATTGAAAGCAACAGATGTCCAGCCAAACATAAAGAGGCAGAAAACTTACGAAATGTCAACCAAGGTAAACGCGATGGCAACGCTGTTAAGTCATGGATTCAGCCTTAAAGATACGGTAGACGCGATACCGTTCTTTGATGATCCAAACGATGTTATTGCCAGAAGTGAGAAAATGGTTGAAGCATACCAAAACAGTATCATAAATAAAGATACGAGCAATCAAGCAGAAGGCGGCGATGGAGAACAAGCACCTAACAAGGACCGAATAATGCAAGATTTGTCCGACCAGACAGAAAACAGTCCAGTCATAGATAAAAGTAGAACAGATAAGTAAAACGTAGTCACTAGAAATTTCTGGTGGCTTTTTTATATGCGCTAGAGAAAGCGCGTTATAAATCTCGCAGAAGTTAGAGAAAAACTATAAAAAGCAGAAAGAAGAGGTAATAGACATGGCAGAAACAATGAATCAAACAACAGAAAATCCAGAAGTAGAAAATCCAACGGTAGAAGATCAGAAAAATATTGATACACCTACAGTTGAAGAACTTATGGCGCAGTTAGCCAGCGAGAGAGCGGAAAAAGAAAAGTATAAGAATGCTTCAAATAAGGCAAGTTCAGAAGCGGCGACTTACAAGAAACAGTTGCGATCAAAACAGACCGCGGAAGAGCAGGAAGCAGAAGCAAAAGCAGAAGCGGAGAGAGTGCAGAAAGAAAAATTTGAAAGCATGAGCAAAGAGCTCAATCACATTAAAGCAGTAAATGCTTATCAGAAAACAATAAGCGATGAAAATGCGATTGATACGTTGATTGATGCAATTGCAGATGCCGACCACAACGTCATTTCAAATGTCATTGAAAATGAAGTTCAAAGACGCATGAAAGAAGCAAAAGCGGAATGGTTAAAATCAAGACCGCCTATCAATTCTGGTGGTGGAGATAGTTCTGTTACGCAGGAGCAATTTAACAAAATGGATTACTACCATAGAGTAGAGTTCAAAAATAAAAATCCGGAACTTTATGAAAAGTTCACAAAATAATTGGAGGTAATAAGATATGCCACAGACAAAATTAGCAAACTTAGTAGATCCGGAAGTTATGGCAGATATGGTGTCTGCAAAACTTCCAAAAAAGATTAAATTTTCCCCTATCGCAAGAATTGACACAACTCTTGTTGGTAGACCGGGAAGTACAATTATTGTACCAAAATACGCATACATCGGAGATGCGGAAGACGTTGCCGAGGGCGTTGCAATGGGAACTACCGTACTTACAACGTCCACAACGGAAGCAAAGGTTAAAAAGGCTGGTAAAGCAGTAGAATTGACAGACGAATCTGTTTTGTCTGGATATGGAGATCCTATGGGTACTACCATCGACCAGATTTCAAAATCTATCGCGGCTAAAGTAGATAACGATTGTTATGATGCACTTTGCGGTGCTTCTCTTGTTTACAACGGAATGTCAGCAAGCATTAGTTATTCTTCGGTTGTGGCGGCAAACAGTAAGTTTGACGATGAGAGTGATCAGTCGCTTACAAAGATTATGTTTATCAATCCGGCGCAGGAAGCAACACTTTTGAATGATGCAGACTTCAAGAGTAATGACAAGTACCCGTTGAACGTTATTATGAACGGAACAATTGGATCTATTGCTGGAGCGCAGGTTGTTAAATCCAAAAAGGTAAAACTTATTAAGTACACAAAGAACGCAAGTGGAACAATTGAGATCTCTGCCGATACCGTTGAGGAAGACAGTACACATATTCATCTTTCCACTGCACTTGCACATACCCTCAAAGAAGATTTAAAGATTGGAGACAAAGTAAATGCGGTTGACGCAGAATACTATGCGTGTCCTATCGTTATCGTGTCTGCCGAAGACCCGAACGAGGATCCGGGCTCAGATGGTGTTTCCGAGGAAGAGAGTGCACTTACGATTTACATGAAGAGAAGCGTTGAAATCGAATCCGATAGAGACATCCTTGCAAAAACAACGGTTATTTCTGGAGACGAACATTATACTGCCGTTCTTAGCAACGATTCTAAAGTCGTTTTGGCTAAGTTCAAGGCGTAAGAAAAGGCGGTGTATTGTTTATGCTATTGAGACGACATAAGATCAATGCCGCAAGGCAGAGTGAAAATGTAACGGCTGATAGTGTTAGACAGGACATGGTATATGGTAATGAATTAGATTATGAGCCGGAGAGCGATAAGTTTTCCGGCTCTTCTAAATACACCAAAACCATGATTAACAGAATGTCTACATCTGATTTACAGTCGCTTGCAAAAGAGCAGGAAATTGAAAATGCAGATGAAATCAGCGGTTCGGAATTGAAAAAGATGCTTATTGAAAAATTTGATTTGTAAGAGGTGGATTCTATGGAAGAATACAGTATTTTGGAACAAGTCAAAATCAGATTAGAACAATTTCATATTGAGAATGAGAATGGCGAGGACAAAGTAGTATTCGACCACAAAGAAGAGAATCCGCTTTTGAACCAATTAATTAAACAAGCAAGAGAGGATGTTATTGGCGAAAGAAATTACCCAGATGATTACGAAGAAGAACAAATTGCTAACGATCTTAAAAAATTCGATGGAGTTATTGTAAATCTCGTTGTATACGATCATTCGCAGGCAGGAGAAGGTTTCATGGAATCTTATACAGAGAATGGAGTAAGCAGGAACTGGAAAGACCGAAACGAATTGCTTGTTGGTGTACATCCTATCGCCAAAATCATATAGAAGAATGTGCGTTACCATTTGGTAGCAGGCGGCATACAGAAAGTGGTGGAGGGCAGTATGCCAAAACAAGGAGATATGGAATGAAAGAATTTTTGTTACAAACTTACACAGTTGTGTTGCCTATTTTGTTAGGGTATATTGTTTGGCTCCTAAAGCAGCAGAAAAAAGACAGGGATGCAAATAGCAAAGGTACAATGCTTCTTTTGCGTGTGCAACTCATAGAATACCACGATAAGTACATGAAATTGGGAGAAATTCCAAGTTATGCGTATGAAAATTTCGTAGAAATGTACAACGCATATCATGCACTTGGAGGAAATGGAATGGCAACAAAAATGTACGAAGAGATAAAGGAAATAAGACTAAAAAATGGAGGTAAAGACTAATGGATTTTACACAAGTTGGAACTTGCATAGCAATCATAGTCATTTGCTATCTGATTGGAATTGGTGCAAAACTTATTCCTGGCATCAAAGATGATTACATTCCGGTTATTGTCGGTGTTTTCGGTGGAATCCTTGGAGTGGTAGGATTGTATGTCATCCCGGACTTTCCGGCAAACGATATTCTGAATGCCATTTCGGTAGGAATTGTTTCTGGATTGGCTAGTACCGGAGTAAACCAGATTTATAAAAAGGCAAAGCCAAATGCTTAAAATTAATAAGCAGGAAATGACATACTCTTGCCTTGAATCAAACGTAAAAATCTACCAAAAAGATAAAGAGGGAAACATCATTTACTATGATGTGGACGGCGAAAAAATTCCGATGATTGAAAAGGAAATTGATGGTTTTGCAAAACCAAAAACCTTTTATGCAAGCATCAATAATAAACTGTCCGAAGTCCTTATGAAAGAGTTTGGTGTAGATGATTCCACTAATTATGCACAGATTGTAACGGATAAAGGGTATCTTCCAATCAAGGCAGGCGATTTGATTTGGAAACGTTCGGAAGTTAAATATGATTCAGATGGTTTCCCAGATCCAAAATCTGCGGATTATACCGTAAAAGGTGTAGCAGATGAGGGATTGACAGTTGATTTATTTCTTTTGCAAAGAAATGTAAAGTAGGTGGTTCTGTGGCAAAAAAGAAAATCAAAATGAACTTGTTTTCACAAAATTCAATACAAGATACAATAAACCACTTGCAAAATTACAAAAACGATTTGCAGGCAAAATGTGATGCTTTTGTGGCACGTTGTGCGTCCGTAGGAGAGGAAGTAGCATTACAAGCGATAAATGAATCCCCCATAGGAAATTCAATCACATTTAAGGCAAATACAACGTCAGAGAACATGGGGTGTAAGGCGATTCTATTTGCGACTGGAGAAGTAAAAAAAGTAGAGGGAAGAGAACCGTTTCATACGGTGCTTGCGGTTGAGTTTGGTGCCGGTATTCATTACAACAAGATTCCGAATCCAAAAGCAAATGATTTCGGTTTTGGTGTTGGAACATATCCCGGACAGATACACGCATTTGAAGATGGCTGGTATTATCTTGGAGAAGATAATAAATGGCACTATACACATGGTGTCAAGGCAACGATGCCAATGTATAAAGCAAGTGCGGAGATCATAGCAAAATATAAAAAAATAGCAAAAGAGGTGTTCAGATAAATGGCAGAAGTTGATAATACATGGGCTTACCTTTTAGGTAAGAAAATATATTCAACAGTATCTTACAAGGCAGAAAAGATACTTAAAGACGACTATCCGGACATTCGAATAACAGACAATGGAAAGGCGAATAGCAAGCCAAAATTTCCTACAGTCTACATACATGAATTGCCCGGACAGGAGATCGGGCAGACACTTGACGGACAAGACATAAATGGTGTTTTGGAAACGATTCAAGTTGATGTAACGACAAATACGGATCCATCTGACGCAAGAAAAGTCATGTCCGTAGTCGCTGATATATTCAAAAAGATGCGGTTTAAAGTAAAACCAATGCCGGAGTTAGATTTTGGCGAAGAAGTTTACAGAAGCACCGCAAGATTTCAACGAGTAGTTGGAGCAAACGACACATTATAAAGAAAAATGAGCCGAAAGGCTCTTTTTTTATTAAATTAAGGAGGTAATAACAATGGCAGTAGCAGGATTAAGTACACTCGGCATTACTTTTGGTTATGGTGTTGAAACGACCGCCGGAACAAAGCCGACATCGTTTAAAGAATTATCCAGAATTAACGAAATTGGCGGTATCAATGTTGAAGCAGAACAGATTGATGCATCCGCATTAAAAGACGCAATCACTCGTTATATTCAGGGTAGAGCAGATACAGGAGGCTCATTCCCAGTAACAGTAAACCTTACAGACGACACACAGGCTGAATGGGAAGAGGTATTTACAACCGCAGCTGGATTGACTGGTGGAAAAAGAATGTGGTTTGAGACCATTATTCCGGGCCTTACAAAAGCATTTTTTGTAGTTGCACAGTTGCCACCGGCATTTCCGCAGTCAGAAATGGGGCAGAACGGTCTTTTGACCTCGGAGTTCAATCTTGTAATTGAAGAGTACAAAGGACTTGATGCAAAGGTTGAATTTTCGGGGGAATAAATAGCCAGTCCGAAAATAACGAGAGCAAGGCTGTCGTGACTGGCTTGTACGATGAAGATACAGCCGAGCCAGAACTTGAAGAAACATTGATTTAGCAAAGAAAGGGCGGTCTTAGGACTGCCCCTTTCCCATTAAAAAGATGGGAAGAAAGGGAAAGGTTGAAAACGATATGAAAAAAATTAAAATTGCAGGAAAAGAATACATATTAGAATTTACATTTGAAGCAGCAGAGATTGAGGAATGCGTAAAACGTATGTTCATGTTGGCATCTGGTGGACATATCTTGGCACGTGCTGAAACAGCAAAAACAGAATTGGAGTTGTATATGGAAAGCACATCCGACATGGTAGGAGACGTTCCAAAGACTTGTGTGGTTGCTTTTCATGCTGGATTGCAGGAGCATCACTCGACGGATGCAAAAGAATCGAAAGAACTTATGAAAGCATACATGAAAGAAAATAAATTGAACTATGCCGCATTGTTTGAGGAAATCAAAGAATGTATGGAGGAAGACGATTTTTTCGGTTTGAGTGGAATAACGAAGATGCTGGAAGACATGGAAACGAACATCGAAGCGGAAGAACAGAAGCAGAACAAGAAAGAAGTAAAAACTCCGCAGGATCACAAAAAGAAACAGACTTCCACAAAATAATATGGGAAGAATATTTTCCACAAGCATTTGCCATTGGAATCCATATAGATGAATTTCTGCATTTGACACCGAAAAAATTAAAATATTGTCTTGAAGGTCATCGCTTAAAGAAAAAAATAGACGATGAGAGTATGTGGAATTGGTTTGGAAATTATGCAATATCTGCATTTATTGTTGCGATAGATATTGCTTTTAATGGCAAGAAATCAAAAGCAGAGTACATAGATTTACCGCTTTTGGCTACGGAAGAAGAAAGAGAAGCGAAGAGAGAACGAGCTCTCCAGAAACAACGAGACGAGTTTTTGCAGATGCTTCTTGGAATGCAGAAAAATTTTGAAAACGAGCAAAAGTTAAAAAAGATGAAGCAGAAAGAGGGCGACAAGGATTAAAAGTCCGGTCGCCCTCTTTTTTATTATATAAGGAAAGTTGGTGGTGTACGGATGGCTGTAGTAGATAGTTTGGAAGTTGAAATTCAAGCAAAAGCCAAACAAGCCAATAAAGAGATTGACGTTCTATGCTCAAAACTAGGTAATTTATCTAAACAGTTAGCAAGTGTCGATTCAAAAGGATTGACAAAATTCTCGAGCGGTTTAAATATGCTTTCTGCTGGAATGAAAGGCATGAGAGACACGAAGATGCCAGATTTCACTAAAACTGTAAAGGGTTTGCAGAAATTTGAAACTCTTGACGGTCAGAAATTGGCGGCGGTGTCGAATGCTTTAAGTCCAATGGCGAACGGACTTAAAACCCTTGGAAGTGTCAATTTTAATAACAAAAATGTAAATAGCATGGTAAGTGCGGTGGCAAGGCTTACATCATCAATTCAAGGCGGTGTAAACACGCAAGGAATTATAAGTCTTGGAAATGGAATCGCCCAAATGATGACTACATTGTCTTCCGCTGGAGAAGTTGCACCAAAAACGGCTAGTTTTGTAAATGCAATCAGCAGATTGGCAAATGCCGGTTCAAAGACGAGTGCATCGGCAAGTGGACTTCCGCTTCTTAGCAAAGAACTTAGCAGTTTTATGGTGTCGATGTCAAGGGCACCGGTTGTAAGTAAAGAAACATCTGAATTGACAAATGCTATTGCTAGATTGGCTAGTGCTGGAACAAGAACGAAGCAGACGGCTGATAATCTGGATTACCTTGCTAAAAAGGTAAAAGATTTTATGGTTTCGATGCAGAATGCACCGCAAGTATCGCAAGGTACAACGCAGTTGCTTACGGCAATTGGAAATATTGCCAGCGCCGGAAGTAGAGCCGGGAGTGCATTGAATAGCATATCTTTTAGCGGTGGGAATACCACTAATGTTTTGTCGAGGCTCGGTAATGGCTTCAAAAGTGTAGTCACGAGAATGCTAGGATTCAACAAGGAATCCAAAAACATAGCATCAAGCATTGGAATGTTTTATGCTAAATTCTTCATGGTAATTCGAGGTGTTAAGGCACTTGGCGGTGCAATCGGCTCAATGCAGGACTACATCGAGGAATTTAACTATTTTTCGGTTGCATTGGATAAAGTTGGAAAAGATAGTGCGAGCCAGTTTAAAAAAGCCGGTTATGATTCCGCGGAAGCATATGCAGATAGTTTCCGTACAAGGTTTGCTAAATTACAAACTCAAATGACTGGGTTCAACGTTGATTACGACACCGGAGAAGCGACAAGCAATATGCAACACAATCTTGGTTTGGATTTGACCGAGGTAATGAATTACAATGCGGCAATTTCGCAGATTACAAACTCTGCCGGAATGCTTGGAGAGACTTCTATTGCCACGTCAAAGGCATTGAGTATGTTGTCAGCGGATTGGTCGTCATTGTCTAATAAAGACTTGTCAGACGTAATGGATAACTTCCAAAGTGGATTGATTGGACAATCAAGGGCATTATACCAGTATGGAATCGACACCACAAAAGCAGGCTTGGCGCAAACGGCATTAGCGCATGGAATTAGCGCAAGTGTTTCAAGCATGAGCCAGCAAGAAAAAATGCAATTACGTGTTTTAACTATGTTGGAGCAATCAAAAGTTGCATATGGAGATTTGGCTAGAACAATCAATCAACCCGCAAACCAGGTAAGAATGTTGCAGGCTGGGTTGAAAAATTTGAGTAGAACCATAGGTCAAATATTTTTGCCGGTAGTTCAAAAATTATATCCATATCTGAATGCCGTAGTTATGGTTTTGCAGGATTTTGCACAATGGGTTGCTAAGTTGACCGGAGCAAAATTATATGACGATACATCAATGGCTACACCAGATTATAGCGATGCGGTTGACGGATTGGATGATTATGGCGATGCCGCTGATAAAGCAAGCAAAAAGCAGAAAAAACTTAATGATAACTTACAGGGATTTGATATCGTCAATAAATTGCAGGCAAATAACAAAGACGATGGCTCATCTTCCGGAAAGAAAAACGGTCGTGGTGCTGGAATTGATTTATCGGAAGATATCAATAAGGCAGTTAAAGGATATGAAAGCATATGGGATAAAGCCTTTAAGAGTAACAAAAATAAAGCGGTTGAGTTAGCGGCTAAATTGAAAAAAGCCATTTTAGGCGGTTGGAAAAAAGGCGGAGATTATACCAGCCTTGGAAAATCCGTTGGTTCATGGCTGACAAGCGGGCTTGACAGTATACCGTGGGGTAAAATTCACACGACAACAAATAAACTTGCTAAATCCCTTGCTACGTTCCTTAATGGCATGGTACAAGGCATTAACTGGGAAACCGTGGGTAAAACTTTAGCCAATGGATTTAATACGGCTATGGGGGCATTATACACGTTCAGAACTACATTTGACTGGCTTGGTCTTGGTACATCTGTAGCGACTGGAATCAATTTAGCACTTCAAAATGCGGACATGACACTTGCCGGAAAAACTCTTGGTGCTAAAGTCCGTGGAATGATTCAATTTGCTTTTGGCTTTGTTACAAATTTTGATTTTAGCGGTCTTGGACAAAAGATAGCAGATGGAATCAACGGATTCTTTGAGGAAATGGGAGAGGTAAGAAAAAACACTGGGCTGACAGGATGGCAGGAACTTGGTAAAACGTTGTCCGATAGTGTGAAAGGTCTAGCAGACACGATTATAACTGCACTTGATAAAATAGAATGGGAAAATATCGGAAAAGCAATTGCTGGTTTCCTTGGAAAACTTGATTGGATTGGAATATTTACTAGGCTTGGAACAATAATAGGAAAAGCAATCAAGGGAGTTATAAAAGTTGGAATTACGGCAATAAAAGAAGATCCAGGTGCAATAATTAGCGCACTTACAGTTGCGTTGGGGGCAATTTTTGCCATAAAAAAAATAAAATCAATTTTAAACGTCTTGAAAGCATCTTCTAATTTTGGTAGTGCTGTTGGCGGAGCAATCTCTTCTGGCGTTGGTGGAATTGATGTTGCTGGAATTTTTAATGGCAAGAAAGGTCTTTGCGCTAAAATTGGAGAAGCACTTTCTGGCATGACTGGAAACAAAGCAATTGCAGTAGGAGCGCAAGCACTTGGAGAAGCAATATCTGGGTCAATTGCATTGTATGCTGCTGGAGTAATTGGAACTTTTGTTGTTTCAGAACTTGAAACGGCAATAAATTCAAAACTTGGGAAAAATACCAATCAATTGTCTTTGTCAGATAGAATAAGATATGCGACTGGAACAGATGAACAAAAAGAATATGGAAAATATGTTTTTCAACAGGAGCGATTAAATAAAAAAAGTATTTCATACAACGACTGGTTGAAACAAATGAAAAATAATGCGAAAAATTCGACAGGAGACAAAGTTCTTGATGCCGGAAATTCGTTCAAAAAAATGCTTGATAAGCAATCAAAATCTGCAAATGAAGCAGCAAATGCAAATAAAAAGTTGCAAGGTGTTTGGGAAAAACTTGGTGTCTCCGGAACGGTTGCTAAAAATGCCACTTCTGCTTTAGACAGTGCTTACAAGTCTGGAAAATTGTCTCTTGACAAATATAAACAGATTACAAGTGGAAGTTACAAAACTACAGATGCTTTACTGAAAACAATAAATAAAATTGCGGGTAAAGATGTAGAAGCAAAAGTAAAAGCAGTTGTTGAAGGTCAAGATGGTGTAAATGGATTGAAAGAATCTTTAAATGAAACACCAAATAGCAAAAACGTAAAAGTAACAACGGAAGTTAGCGGAAAAGATGACCTTGACGATATCGCTAAAAAATACGGAGAGCTCCCAACAGTTAAAAGTTGCAAAGTAAAAGTTAGCACAGATGAAAAATCTATAAACAACATCAAGAAAGAATTAAACGGTATTAAAATTGGCACGATTAAGGCACCAATACAGTTTGGAATTACGAAAGAGCAAAAAAAGATACTGGATGAATTTAGTCCAGCCAATATGGGGACGCCATATGCAAACGCATTGAAAAAAAGTGGTATGGATAAACTTTCGGTTTTTGCGTCAAAACTTCCAACGTACAGTACCGGTGGATTCCCGGAAGATGGACTTTTCATGGCTAATCACGGAGAACTTGTCGGAAAATTCAATAACGGCAAAACCGCGGTCGCTAATAACGAACAGATTACTACTGCATTTGCACAAGCGATTACAAACACGCTTGCACCGGCTATCTATGCGGCGGTATCACAGGCAGTATCAGAAAATCAAAGCCAGCAGACAGGAGATGTATATTTGGACGGAACAAAACTCACGACAACAATCATGGGAAAAGCCGAACAGATTACACGAAGCCGAGGTTCCGGATGGAAGTTGGCATAAACAATGTAGCACCTATCTTATTTGGTAGGTGCTATTTTATTGCAAAAAGGGGGAAAAGACATGGCATATAGAGTTCCGGAGATTGACGGACAGAAAATTGCTTGTCCATCCGCTAGCGGTGTGGATATTAAAAGAAACCAAGTACAGAGTTCAAACTTTCGCCGAACCTCTACGGCGAAAGCACAAGGAACGGTTGTGGACAACAAGGTCAGCCTAAAAATGTCGTTTCCGCCCAATATCACAGTGGCGGAATTAAAATTGATTAAAAGCAAAACGTGCGACAAAACAGCATTCCACAAACTGGGATTTACTAATGAGTTTGGGGAATGGGAAACGATAACAGTTTATTTCAACAATTATTCTTTGCAACAATACGGATTTATCAACGGAAAAATGTTGAATCAGTCAATATCATTTGAGGCGGTGGAACAATGACAAGTATACCTATGACTACGGAGTATGTGGACGTTAAAGTAAAAATTGGAGAGATTGAATATACCAACGAGGAATTACAGATTGATTCTATTAAAATTTCCAATGGATGCTACGATGGAAGTGTTTTTGGCATTGGAAACGTGTATGTAAAGAACGCAAGTATAACCATGAATTACTTAGATGGAATTTCTAAAGGACTAAATATCGAGATATTTTTTCAGTATCAAGGTGCATGGATTAGTTTCGGTCAATTCGTCGTAACAGAAACTCCAGTTATGAGTGGCGATAAACTTTCTGTTTCTTTGGAAAGCACACTCGCACAGTATGCCAATACAGAAATCGTTTTTGCAGAGGCAAAACCTAATTATAATTTTGATACAATCATTAAAAAAATAGAGGAAATAACCGGAAAAGTTGTTGTCTTTAAAAGCGAATTGGATTCGATAGGAACTGAAAAATCAGAATTTTTGTCAAAATCAGCAAATTTTATTAAAGATGCAAAAACCCTTATGGATCCTGCGTCTGGATGTAAAACCGGAGTATCTGTAAAAACTGCTTTGGCAGGAATTGCAATATTGTTTGGTGGAAATGTATACGAAGATACAAACAATAAAATCGTTATCAAGCAAAAAACGTATTCTTTAAATTCGGATCGTTATATTTTGCCAGATTATCTTGACGGAAATTACAAATACTCAAAAGAAGTATATGCTATTAAAACTATTTCATTGTTGTTTAATAAATATGTCCTTGGCATTTACTACAGAAAAGAGACAGACCCACCGGGTGATGATATCTGGACACAAAATTATCTGGATGAAGACAAGGTATCAAATACATTGCTTGCTTCACAGTCGTCAATGACTGGTAAAACACCGTATAATTACACAGTTACTTGCGATTGGATTGGTTGGACAAGTGATGGTTTTGGATATAATCTGAACGAAAAACCGGGCGGCCGTGCTTCTGCTTGTCTTAGGCAAGGCGATTTGATGTATCATACGTGCGATATGACGTTTGTTGGGATTGATTTCGGATGGAATATTGCACCGGGAAATCTTATAAAGGTAAAGGTGCCTGAGTTAGAGAATCCAATAGATGTTTTATGTGGGGAGATTTCATACGAGTGGGATGGTGGATTTACTACAAGCATATCGTGCAATTGCAACATAGAATCCAACGGAAGTTATTCTACAGAGGTTTCAACGCAGGCATCTGCGGCGGCGGCACAAGAGGGTAGACAAACAAGTCTTGAATTGAATTATGCAAATATTACTTTGAGTAATATTGAGGATAGCACGATTAGAGGTAGCATATTCAAGGATGGTACAATTGATGGATCGAAAATAAAAGATTCAACAATTACCGGATCTCTTATTGCTGATTCGACAATAAAAGGGTCTAATATAGAAGAGGGAACAATTACCGGTTCAAAAATAAAGGCGGCAACAATTACCGGTGCCCTTATTGTAGATGGAACTATCCGAGGAAACCACATAATGGAATCCAGTATTGATGGTAGCAAGATTGAGGATAGTGCGATAACGGAAAGTAAAATTTCCAACTCGTCAATCACAAACTCAAAAATCAAGGATGGAGAGATTGAAAACTCCAAGATTAAGGATGCTACATTGACCGGGGCTAAAATCAAAGATGCAACGATTGGATTTGAAAAGGTTGATAGTTCTTTTATCAAAGATTTGACGGCTGATAAAGCATATATCGAAAATCTTAAAGCATCAATTGCTGATATCGGATATTTGACCGCGGATGAAGCAAGTATCAAGTATGCCACAATTACTTCTTTGGAAGCAGTAGATGGAAAGATTGACAATTTGGAAACAATTGCAATAACAACAAATAACCTTAGTGCCCAAGTAGCAGATTTAGGTTATTTGAACGCCGATACCGCAGATTTGAAGTATGCCAATATTGAACTTTCCAATATTGATGTGGCAAATGTCGGTACATTTTTTGCTAACGTTGGGCTGATTGACAGGGCAACAATCGTAGATGGACACGTTACTGGTTTTTTAGATAGTGTTGAAGTCAATGCTAACAAAATCACGGCAGGAACGTTGGTTGCTGACAGAATACTTCTTAAAGGTTCAGAAAATGGATTATTATATGCTTTAAATAATCTTGGAGAACTGACTAGTAAAACGGTAGATACTCTTGACGGCTACGTACTTACAGACCGTACAATCAATGCAGACAAGATTGTGGCATCGTCGATTACCGCCAATGAATTAGACGTAGACGATATATTTGCTGACAGTGCGGTTATTACAAAGATTTTCGCCCAAGACATTACGGCAACTGGAATAATAAGAGGTGCTACATTGGTTGGTGCTTCGGTGTCGGCAAATAGAGGTACAATTGGTGGATTTGGAATTTTTGATGATTGCCTTACTGGTTTTTATGATGAAGACGGCTACCAATACAAAGTTGACTTGAATACAGCCAAGTCAATTACAGGGAAAAATGGTGGAGTAATCGCCATTGAGGCAGGAAAGTACAAAATATCATCTCCGTATAATACTGAACATGAGTGGTATGTAACATATGACGGTTATATGTACGCGGAGATCGGAGAAATTGCTGGATTTACATTAAAAGACCAAAGGTTGATATCAAATTCAGAATATACTCCGGAAAATGCCTCTGCAACATATTACAACAAAGCAGAAATAAACTCAAAATTTAATCAAGAAGCAGATTTCTTGTCGTTGACTTGTACAGTCAACGGCGCTGAAATAAATAAAGCATTTTTGGGATTTGACGGTGTCCGTCTTGAAAGTTTAAACCATGGAGATGATTACTATGATAAATTTATGGGGTTGTCAACAAGAAGTCTTGCTTTTGGGGTAAATTCTGGAACACCATATAATGGAAGTAGCATAGCATTCGAGGTTGATTCGGGGTATTCCAAGATTACTTCAAGCGGAGAGTTTACGATAGAACCATCATGCACAATAAACGTTCCAACGACAGTAAAGTCACTTACCATAAAAAACAACGGTTCAAAAGGTAAAACGGTCATATCAAATGGTTTAATCGGATTAGACGATGCACAAGGTGGCACCGTGAGATATTTCCTTGATAACACTTATGGAAACTTACGGATATGGGACACGGCTGTGGGAGAAAGGCTTCTTATCTCTCCTGCCTCGATTAACTTTAAACCGAATGGAAAGACGATATTTTCTGTTAATAAAGACAATGCTTCTGAAAATGGATATGAAATAATCGGTTGCGAAGTGACAACAAGTGGAAATTTTACTTGTAAAAAATACCGAGACGGAAGACTTGTTATTGAGTATCGAAGTAAAATGGGGAATGTAACTTCACTTACAGATATAAGCAACAAAGAAGGGGTGTATTACAAATCTAGAGACGGTAGAACTTTCCCATTAGCATTTGTAGATACACCGATGGTTATTACTGGAATCGGCGTTCCTGACACGTCAGCACCATTTGTAAATGTCAGTTTTGATGGCGTCAGCAAAACTGGATATAGCAGATGTATTTTTTGGGCTACGCATTCTGGTGCCACACTTCCCGTAAATTCAGTAACCAGCGCAATTTTTATAGGGCGTTGGTTTTGAGATAAATTATAAAATCTTAGGAGGTTAGAAAAATGGAAAACAAAGAAATTACAATGGCAGATTACATCGTTGATAAGTTGGCAAACGAGGTCAAGGAACTGAAAGTTCGACTTGCTCAAACCGAATTTACGGCGATGGCTTACAAGGAAAAGTACGAAGCATTGCTGAAAGAACAGGAACAGGAGGTAGAAGAAGATGAAAACAAAGAATGATATTAGAATCGACAGAAGCAAATTGCATCCGTGGCTGGACTACAAACTTACGTTGTTGTTAAAACAATGTAACAAAAATGGAATCTATCTGATTATTACGGAGGGATTCCGTACAAAAGAGTACCAAGATTCACTTTACGCAAAAGGAAGAACGGCACCTGGAAAAGTAGTTACTAATGCAAAAGGCAGTACATACAGTTCCCAGCATATGTGGGGGATTGCGTTTGATATTGCCATCAACGACAGTAATTTGCTTTATGATACGGCTACAATTAAGAAAGTGGCTAAAATCGCAAAATCCAATAAAGTAGGATTGAAATGGGGCGGCGACTGGAAGAGTATTGTTGATACTCCGCATTTTTACCTTGGAAAATGGGGAAGTACTACTTCTGAATTAAAAAGAAAATATGGTACACCCGATAAATTTAAGAAAACATGGACGACTATCACAAAGAAAAATTGTAAACTTTGGAAATCTAAAACTCTTAGAGCGAGTAAGATGTTTTGCCGCATTCCTAAAGGCTCAAAAGTTGAAGTTCTTTACAAGTCCAAACTTGGATATGCCAAGATTAAGTATGGCGGCAGATACGGCTTTGTGTTCAAGTCCGTACTGTAGTCCTTGAATGTCGAAAATTGACCGAACTTGCGATGAAAAAAGATTGCTTGTTTGTGCCAAAAGGTGTAAGATAAAATTGTCTCAAACGAGACAATTCAAGTTCTGGCGAGGGGTAAGAGTTCATTGTGTAACTCTGCCCCTCACTTTAAAACTAAGGGGAAACAATCAATCTTGCAAATTTATGATTGACAATTACGAACAAATGTTCTATAATTGTCTTATCGTAAGGAGGGCAACATGGGAAATGAAAACGAAGAATTAAAGGAAGAAATAATTGAAACTGTAAAAAAAATCCAAAACGAACAAATTCTTATACTGATACGCGGATTTGTTGTTTCTGGATTTAATGAAGAAAAAGCGGGGAAATAACCCCGCTTTTTTTAAAAGATAAACTCTTCAAAGAAATCACAAAGCAATTGCTTTCTTGCCAAAGGCATCTCATTATACTCAATGATAATCTGCTTAAACCTCTTATCATTTAAACCAATTTTCATACAAGCATCCGAATACTTTATGTTATTATCGTCAGAGGAATTTCTTTTATCTGTTAAATCAGACATTCCAATTCCGAAATAATCAGCCAGTTTTCTTATTTTGCCAGTACTAGGAAATGATTTCCCGTTGCACCACATATTTAATGTAGTGGCGTTAAAACCTAAATCCTTTGCAACTTCTGTCTGCTGCTTTTGGTTTATCTCCATATAATGAAGAAGATTCTTTGCAAATATGGCTTTCTGCTCATCATCTGTCATTTCTTTCACTCCTTTCAATAACTATAATACACTATAATTTAAAAAAATTCAATACAAAATTCAATTATTTTGAATTTTAGGTATTGACAATTCAATTGAATTGAATTATACTAAGGTCAAGACATAAGAAAGGGGGAATGAAAAATGCCAAAGATTTCTCTTGAAGCGGTCAGAGTGAACGCTAAGATGACGCAGAAACAATGGGCGAAAGCACTCGGAGTTTCGAATACTACGATTGTAAACTGGGAAAAAGGGAATACCGAACCTAGTATTTCACAATTGAGAGAAATGAGTAAAATTTCCGGTGTGCCGATGGATTTTATTTTTGTACCAGATAAATCCAATTAGATTGAATTTTTGAAAGGAGTGATTCAGATGAACGAGTTGGAAATCTTCAAAAATGAAGAATTTGGAGAAATTCGTACTGTAATGAAAGACGGTCAGCCTATGTTTTGTCTTTCTGACGTATGTAAAGCGTTGGAAATATCGAACGTAGGAAACGTAAAGCAGAGGTTATCTGAAAAGGGTATCCATACTGCGGACACCCTTACAAATGGTGGAATGCAGAAAATGATATTCATCAATGAAGCAAACCTGTATAAGACAATTTTTCAAAGCCGTAAGGAATCGGCAGAAAGATTTACGGATTGGGTAACTACCGAAGTATTGCCATCAATCAGAAAAACCGGTGCATATGGAAAGCCAATGACAACGGCTCAAAAAATCCAGTTACTGGCGCAGGGCAATGATGAACTGAATGAACGTGTGGACAAGGTGGAAACAATGATTTATACCTTGGAAAACGATATGCCGCTTTACGGTTGCGAAATCGAGGATATCCAAAGACACGTAAAAAGAAGAGTGGTTGACATTCTCGGTGGCAAACAGAGCGAATCTTACCACGACCCTAGCATTAGAAATAAAGCATTTTCTGATATCTGGAATCAGTTAAAAAGAGAGTTTGGTTGTGTTTCTACCTATAAGAGTATCAAAAGACGATACATAGCAGATGTGCATGAATTTATTGATTGCTACGAGCCACCAAGGGTATTAGCAGAACAGATTACAGATGCCAACGCACAATTGCGTTTATGTGTTTAGGCGGTGGTTTTATCAGAAAAGTGATGCTAGTCGCTATAACGTTTCTGTTTTCTTTCTGCATATTGGGATTCCGAGGAATCGAGTTGGAAAATCCAGTAATGGCAGAGGAAAAGGTTTTAGTCGGAATCGGTACAATTCAGATTCCAGAAACTGAAACAGTCTCTGTTGAGACGAGAAATGTTGAGCAAAAAAGGAAAAGGACACACAAGAAAAAGAAAGTTGTTCGGAAAAAGTGGACAACGTACAAAGTTACGGCATATTGTCCTTGTTGCGATTGTTCGGACAAGTACGGAAGAATGACTTCTACTGGAGTTGTTCCAAGGCAGGGAAGAACGATTGCGGTAGATCCAAAGGTTATACCTTATGGATCGGTAGTCCACATAAAAGGACTTGGAGAGTTTATCGCCGAGGATTGCGGTGGGGCGATAAAAGGAAACAGTATAGATCTATACTTTGACGTACATTCCGATACCGAGAAATTCGGTGTACAGTACAGAGAAGTATATATGGAAAGGAAGTGATCTTATGTACATTCCACCTTTCTGGTGTGGTGTATCGGTAACGATTATAGGAATTGTTATCGTATCGCTGATAATGTCAATGTTTCAGCATGACGATGATGACGAGCAAGACGAAAGGAGAGAAAACCATGAGTAAGGAAAAAGAAATCAAGGCAGAGGGAGCGACACCGATTTCTCCAGCATTGATCGAATCGCTTATCAAAATTGGAGCGATTGTTAGAAAGCAGGACGGAAGTCTTGTGTGTGGTAAACCCGGAACATATCGTTAGGAAAGGAGAGAAAAATGAAAGGTTTTAAAGGTTTTGATAAGCAGATACATTCTACAGATTGGAGAATGGGAAATTTGTAGAGGTTAAGGAGGATAAGTAAGATGGTAATTAAGTTAAAAAGAATGATTCTGGAAAATTTCATGTACTACATGGCTGTGATGCTTGATTTTCCACGGATTGCTAAAATTTTGGCAAAGAACGGCAAGGGAAAGTCGTCAATTGTCAATGCATTTATGTGGTGCTTGTTCGATTGCGACTACGAATTGAGAAGCAATCCAAAGGTACGCAGAGAGGTTAACGGAAATCCGGTTGAGGACAAGGACGTTTCCGTGGAACTGGTACTTGATGTTGACGGAAAAGAAATAACTATGAAGAAAGTACAGAAGCGTAAGCATTCCAAGGACGGTACTACTTACAAGGACAATAACGAATACTACATAAACGATGTTCCAAAGACAAAGAAAGAGTTTGAGGAATATCTTGGTATTGATATGTCCGTGCTGAAAATGTCAACCAATATCAATGGATTTCTGAATCAGAAACCGGCTGATATGAGAGATTTTTTATTTAAAACGGCAGATTCTACGTCTGATTTTGACATTGCTAAAAAAACGGATGGATTGCAGGAACTTTCTTCTCTTTTGGAAAACTACACCACAGAGGAAATCAAGGCGATGAATCAGAAGAAAGTGAAAGACGTTGACGAATCTCTTCCTATATTGAAGGGGCAGATTGAAGAGAAACAGAGAGATATCGACAGCAAGCAGGAAACCAACGTTTCCGACTTTGAAATTTTCAAAAAGGATTTGCAATCAAAACTTGATGCTAATGTAAAGGTGCAGGTAGACAATGATAAATTGATTGAGGGGTTCGAGAACGCGGTCAACGATGTTATGAATCTGAAATTCGAAATTTCCGGCATGGAACAGAAAGCCAATTCAGAAATTGCCGCCAAAAAGAACGGATTGGAGAACAAAAAAGATGAAATTCTTGGAAAAATCGGGCGATGCAAGGGCGAATTGGCACGATTGAGTAGCGATTTGGCACTCCAAACAAAATTGATCGCGGACAATAAGCGGAAGAAAGACGAGCAGGCAACGTTATGGAAAATTGCAAATGAGCGGAAATTTGACGAATCAAGCCTTGTTTGTTCTTATTGCGGTCAAGAATACCAGGAAGAGAAAAAAGAGGAAATGCGGGCAGAATTTGAAAGCCACAAAGCGGACGAATTGAAACAGATTGTGGAAAGAGGAAATGCCTTAAAGAAAGAAATTGACGATTCAAAAATCCTCTTGAAAAACATTGAGGAAAATATTCAAAAGAAAAATGAGGAATCGGAAAAATTGACTGCTGAATACGATTCCGTTGAGAAAGAATTGGAATCTATCAAGCCAATTGATGTCAAGCAGTCGGACAAATACAAAGAGATTGAATCAAAAATTGCTGATCGAGAAGATTCGATGAAGAAGATGCAGGATCTCAAAGACATCAAAGCGGAATTAAAAACAGAAGAAGAACGAATCCGTTCTGAATTGGCAGAAGTGGACAGAAAAATTTCCGCTGCCAATACGGAATCAGACGAAATCCGGTTGGAAGAATTGAAAAAGTCCAAATTTGACAAAGAACAGGAAAAGGCAGATGCAGAGAAAATCTTGGATTTACTGAAAGAACTGGAGAAAGCCAAAAACGAAGAATTGTCGGAAGAAATCAATTCTAAGTTTGGAATTGTCAATTGGCAGTTGTTCGAAACCGCCAAGAACGGAAATTATAAATCCGTTTGCGTTCCGATGATTGACGGCAAGTCTATTTTGACAACGATGTCCAACAAGGGAAACAGAATCCTTGGCAGAGTAGATATCTGTCGTTCGATTCAGAAAATCAGCGGTATAAATTGTCCGATTTGGTTGGATGATTTGGAATCATTAGACGAGGAAAATCAGAAAAAAGTCGCTGAAATGGTGGAAAGCCAGTTGATTATGCTGGCAGTATCAAACAATGCGGAACTGGAAATTAAGGAGGTTTGATATGAAACTGTATTTTTACACGGCAAACACAATAAATGGTTATTGTAACAAATTAGGTGTTGTAGTTACCGTTTGCGAGGCAGAGGAAAAACAGAAAACCTATCAATCTGTTAGTGGTGGATTTCCAAATTGTTTTTCCAGAATAAGAAAGGATGACATCGGAAAACTTTTGAAGGATAACGTTATCCTTACGGAGCCAAATTTTGAATATGCCAAGAAAATTTTCGTTAATGCGGCAGAGGCAAAAGTAAATGGTGCTAAAGAGCATCTTAAAAGAGCAGAACGTGAATTAGAAATTTTAAGAGAAAGCGAGGAATGATTATGGGATTTAAGGTTGGAGATATTGTAGAGGTTATTGATAATGGATATTCGTTTACAAATAATGAGTATTTCTTTATCGAAAATAAAATTGCTTTAAAAACTGCAACTCGATATACTTATGGCTCTCTTCCCCCCAATGGATTAACTGGAAGAATTGTCGCAATTGGAGACCTTGAGTTTTATGATTACAAAGGAATAGTAATTCAAGATGACACCAATCGGGAGATGTGCTGCTTGGTCGGAGAACCTGGCTTAAAATTTCTTAAAAAAAATGAATTTAAGCCACATCTTGAATGTTCGAAGGTTTTTAAAGTCAATTATGGAACTATTGGAAAACAAACAAACCTTGTCGATTGCCACGGAAGACAGTTAAAGGTCGGAGATACTGTTATCATTCGTGCTAAAGATGGAAGTGCATCTCCAGAGGTTCCGATTGTTGAAGATCAGCTTGGTTGTTGTTTCCCTATAGGGTATTCACCTTTTGTAGATAAGGAAATGCTTATAAGGATAAGAGATTGCGATGAGATTCCAGATGGAGAAAAGGTTGGAATTATTGAATATGTAAAGGAAGAGAGGTAGAAAACATGGCAGAGAAGAATGAAGTAGTTGTACAGGAAGAAAAAAAGGAAGTAGCGGCACATAATAACAAGGTAACGGATTATAGCCTTGGGATTTTTGGAACATCGGACAATTTTGTTATGGCGATGCAGATGGCAAAGGCATTGTCAGCATCGACTATTGTTCCAGCGATATACCAGAATAATTCGTCAAACTGTTTGATTGCTATTGAGCAGGCACAAAGAATGAAAGTAAGTCCAATGATGGTAATGCAGAATCTTTATCCCATCCAAGGAAAGCCTTGCTGGAGCGCACAGTTTTTGATTGCGCAGGTAAACAATAGCGGAAATTATGATATCGAATTGCAGTACGATGAAAAGCAGAAAAACGGTAAGCCTTTTTCTTGCCAATGCTGGACGATGAAAGCAGGAAGAAGAATTGATGGCATGGTAGTTGACATGGATATGGCAGATGCCGAGGGATGGACAAAGAAAAACGGTTCAAAGTGGAAAACGATGCCACAGTTGATGTTGAGATATCGAGCCGCATCATTTTTTGCAAGATTGAACTGTCCAGAACTTACAATGGGACTTTATACCAAAGAAGAAATTATTGACGGAGATTTTAAAGAATATCCGTTGGAAACGATGCAGGAGCAAGTCGAAAAGGAGATTTCTAACGGTGCTAATTCAGAAGATTTTGAATCGGCAGCAGTTGAACCGGAATTTATGGAGGACGAAGAATGAGACTGATAAGCCAAGACGGAACATTTGATGTTCCATACGATCAAGTAGTAATTCAGCGGTATAGTGATGGCATTTACTGGCTGAATAAAAACCTTATTGGAGTTGAATCGGGAATTTCCGAAGATTTTAAAATCGCTTCTTATTCAAGCGAAGCAAAAGCAATTAAGGTTATGGAAATGGTAAGAGGGAAATATAAAAACTTCACTTTTTACAAAGAAGAGTTTCCATATTTCCGGTTTCCAAAAGACGAAGAGGTGCAGGAATGATTTTGAAATGCCTTGGTAGCGGCAGTAGCGGTAATTGCTATCTGTTGACTGATAGCAATGGCAAAACCCTTATCCTTGATTGTGGTCTTTCAATTCGTGAGATAAAAAAAGGATTGAATTACGATTTGCGGTGTGTGGCTGGGTGCATTGTTACCCACCACCACAAAGACCATAGCAAGTCGGCAAAAGACCTTGAAGAGATTGGAATTGAGGTTTATAAGCCGTACGAAAAGTGCTACAAGGCAATGAATTTCAAGAAAGCACCATTTCTTATTTCTACGGTGCCTATGCAAGACAAGGATGGAAAGTTCTGTCACACAAACACGGATGGTAGCGAGTGTCCGTGTTACGGATTCATTATCAGCCATCCAGAAATGGGTAAATTGCTTTACGTGACCGACACGGAATTTGTCAAGTGGAGATTTAAAAAAATAAATCATATTTTGGTTTCGTGCAATTACCAAAAGAAGTACCTAAGCAAAGTGGCAGGAAAACGAGAACACGTTTTTCGAGGTCACATGGAACTGGAAACAGTCAAAGATTTTGTAACCGCAAATAATTCAAGCACATTGCAGAACGTCATACTGTGCCATATGAGCAAAGAATCGGCAGACCCCAAAGAATGTATGCAAGAGGTTAAATCGGTTCTTAAATCGGCAAATGTGGACGTTGCAGAGCCTAACAAGGAATGGATTTTAAAGAAAGGAGATGAATGTCCGTTTTGAAAACAGAAAAAAGAATAAAAAAACTAATTAAGTTTTTGAAAAATGAATTTAAACACGGAATACAGATGTTTAATTCTCCATCTCTTTCAGGTGATGAAAGAGAGATTATTTATAATCAGGATGGCATAGTTGTTTTGCACAGTTATTACTATGAATACATAGAAATATATGGAATTTCTACCAAAGAATTTAAAAAGGTTATGAAAAAATCCGGCGGATATTAAGACAGAAAATAAATTTTAGGAAAGGAAGATTGAAATGATTAAATTTGATAAGAAAAAAGTGGTAATTAAAGGAAACCAAAATGATTTAATGGCACAATGGACTTTCATTGGAAATGCGATTTATAAATCTATGAAAGCGCAAATTGGCGAGGAAACCGCAGAAAAACTAATGAGACGTTGTGCTGAAAATGTTTTTAAATCTGAAAAAGAAATTTTGGGAGAAGCATTGGAAATTCTTAAAAGAAAACAGGAAAAAGAAAGCGAGGAATCTGACAATGAATAAAGTAATTTTGCTTGGAAATCTTACGAGAGACCCGGAAATCAGATATTCACAAGGGGAAAAACAGATGGCAGTTGCTAGATTTTCCCTTGCAGTAAACCGTAGATTCGCCAAAGACGGAGAAACAAATGCTGACTTCTTGAACTGTACCGCATTTGGTAAAACCGCTGAATTTGTCGAGAAGTATTTTCGGCAGGGCAGCAGAATGTCTCTTGTTGGAAGAATTGAAAACAACAATTATACCAACAAAAACGGAGAAAAGGTTTATTCCGTTCAGATTATGGTAGAAGAAGTTGAATTTGCAGAAAGAAAATCGGCACAAAGTAACAATCAAACACAAAATCAGAATCAGCCGGCACAGACAAATAGCGCAGATGATGATTTTATGAATATTCCAGACGGAATCGAAGATGGATTACCGTTTAATTAAAAGAAATGGAGGAAAGCAAAATGAGTAAATCGACATTGGAAATGGCTAGAAATCTGGTCGCAAAACTGGAAGCGGAAGAAAAAGGAAAAAAGGTACAACTTAAAGATTTGAAACCGGGCGAAACTTTTATGATTGGTGAGCATGAATTTATCGTTCTGGAGCAAATTTATGGAATTGGTGGTAGAGATTTCGATGCGACAAGTGCTATATCTAAAGATTTTATGCTTGAAAACGTAGCATTTGATTCGGATACACGAAATTATCTTATTTCAGATCTGAGAGACAAAATCGAAGAGAAGATTTTGCCAATCATTGAAAAAGAAGTCGGATCAGAAAATATTGTTGAAAACATATGTTATTTGCGTTCCGTTTGCGGAGACAACAAGTTTGGAAGGTTTACTTCAAAGGTTCGTCCAATGACGTTCGATGAGGCCAGAAAATACCATGAATTTATCCCAAATGAAGATTTGGATGATTGGTGGTGGACTTGCACGCCTTGGGGTTCAGATAAAAATGGCAATGCTAGAACAATCGCAGCGGTTTCGCCGTTCGGCGACATCAGCATCATTTGTTGCGACTGCAATTGCGGTGTTCGCCCGTTTTGTATCTTGAAATCTGACATCTTTGTGTCAAGAAATAAGTAAATAACAGAAAATGGGTGGGAGTAAATTTAAAGTTAGGAAGTGATAAGTTTGAGCAGATATCAGAACATTGCAAGGACAAAAGCAATTGAAAATGAAAACAAGAAAAAATTGTTGAAATTGAATCCAGAACTGAACGATGAAAGCGGAATTTACTTTTTTCTCCGAGAAGATGAAAACGGATTTAGATTTGCCTACATTGGACAGGCGGTAAAGATACTTACGAGATTAGCAAGCCATATGACAGGGTATGAGCAACATATTGACCTTAGTTTGCGTAAGCACAAGTTATATGACGAGCAGAAGAACCCTCATGGATGGAGAGTGGAGTTTCTTAATTTTCCAGAAAGCGAATTGGATGAAAAAGAGAAGCACTTCATCAAACTGTATGCAGATACCGGATATCAATTAAGGAACGTAAGCCTTGGCGGTCAAGGAGAAAATCGTGCAAGTGGTTCTATCGGAGAAAGAAAAGCACCTAAAGGCTATATGCAGGGCATACAGCAAGGCAAAAAAGTATTGGCAAGGGAATTATCCCATATCGCAGAAAAGCACCTTAAAATAGAAATTAGAGAGGATAAGGCTGGCAATAAGGTGTCGCAGAAACAGTATCAGAAGTTTATGGAGTTATTGAAAGTGGGTGATTCAAAATGAATTTACTTGAACACTATGTAACAAACATAACTTATGAAGAACCGATTGAAAAGAACGGAATGTTGTTTTTTAAGGTTGTATGTGATGTTGATTGTTATGGCAACAAAGAGGTTCAGACAGAGCTTTTACTTACAGAAGATGATTATGCAGAAGTTAAAAGTAAGGGCTATTATTTAGCCTAAAAATCAAAGAAAGGAATGATTTAATGAAATTAAAAGAGTTAAAAGAAAATGTTGTAGTAGATATCAAGTCAGAAAAACAATGCCATGTTCTGATGAATTTACTGGAAAACGCAGGATATCCAACATTTAATGGAAATATTCATGATTCCAATGGCGATTTTGTGGTATCAGTATATATTTATCCAGAAGATAAAAGTTATATTGCATTATATGGTGGAAAGTCGCCACAAAATAGTGTTTTGTTAGAAGATGTTGTCGAGTTGGAAGCTAGAGATTTCGCAGTTATAGAAAATGGTAGAGTAGTTGCTTGCTACACTTATGGCTATGGCGGTTCTAAACTTGGATATATTTACAAACCTGACGTTGGAGAACCTTGGGGTATTTTTTCTGATTTCCCATTAAACGCATTTATTGAATATTATGCAGGAAAATATAATTATATTGAACCGGTTAATGATTTGGTTAAGATTGATAATGAAATTATTAATGATAGCATTGTTTACTACGGAAAAGACGTACAGTCTACAGTTTGTATGGAAGAATGTGCGGAACTTATCCAAGCAATCAGCAAGGAAAAGCGTGGGAAATCAGATAAAAACCACCTTGCGGAAGAAATGGCAGACGTTTTGATTTCAATTGAATTATTAAAAGAAATCTATGATGTCTCAAACGAGCAGATAAATGAATGGATAAATAAAAAGCAGAAAAGAATACGATCGCGAATGAAATAACCTACAAATAACAGAACTTGAAGAAAAGGGGGTGCAGCACTCCAATGGGTAATTTCATTAAGATTGACCGAAAAATGCTGGAATGGGAATGGTGGCAAGATATTAACACATCGAGATTGTTTCTCTTTATGCTTTTATCTGCCTACTGGAAAGATGGAAGATATAAAGGTGTTGAGATTCCAAGAGGTTCGTTTCCGGCATCAACCGCCGATTTGGCAAAAGCAACATCGCTTACGGAAAATGAAATAAGAACCGCCGTAAAGCATTTGAAAAGCACAGGCGAGATTACAAACAGAAACCATGGTAAATACACCGTATTTACGGTGGTTAAGTATAATGAGTACCAAGAGAATTACAATCAGAATGCAAACAGAATACAAACTGTTGACAATCAGATAACGAACACAATATTAAAAGAAGATAAGAATGAGAAGAAAAGAAAGAAAGATAATATTCCGTATGCGGAAGTTATTTCTTACTTGAACGAAAAAGCAGATACCAAGTTTAAGTCTGATTCCAGTAGCACGCAGAGATTTATCAAGGCGAGATTTGCAGACGGATTTACTCTGGAAGATTTCAAGAAAGTGATAGATACAATGTGTGAAAAATGGAAATTTAACGAGAAGATGAAACAGTATCTGCGACCACAGACATTGTTTGGTACCAAGTTTGAAAGTTATTTGAATTTAGCACCAAAGGATAAAGCACATAGAGTAGAAAAGCCAAAAGCAGAAATTGCTAGAGAGACTAAAGATGAGGAACCGGAAATGTCTGACGAAGAATGGACTGAAATGGAGGCAGGCAAATGAGATATGCACCGTATGAATTTAAGCCGAGCGATGCGTATGATTTTGCCCGGCACGTAGGAATCCTTTGTAAGGAACGAGGGGATGAGTTGTTTTTTAAGACTTGTCCGTATTGCAAACCAAGGGCGACACGTGGAAATGTCAATACATTTTCCATCAATCTCAAAACCGGACAACACAAGTGCTTACGTGCAAGTTGTGGTGTTTCCGGAAACATGATAACTCTTGCAAGAGATTTTGACTTTTCTCTTGGAACAGAGATTGACGAATACTACGCACCGAAGAAAAAGTACCGAGAACTTCCCCAACCGAAAGAACCGGTAATTCCAAAACCAGAAGCACTACAGTATTTGGAAAGCCGCGGTATATCGGAAGAAGTTGCAAAGAGATACGAAATAACGGTTCAGACCAAGAATCCTAACATTTTGGTGTTCCCGTTCTATGACGAACACGGAAAACTTAAATTTGTTAAGTACCGTAAAACGGATTTTGACAAGACCAAGGATGCCAATAAAGAGTGGTGCGAATCAAAGACAAAACCTATTTTGTTTGGTATGAAACAATGTGACACTAGTTTTAAACGACTTGTAATTGTAGAAGGTCAGATGGATTGTCTGGCAGTTGCTACAGCAGGAATAAACAATGTTGTATCTGTTCCGACAGGCGCCAAAGGATTTACATGGGTTCCTTATTGTTGGAATTGGCTTTGTAAATGGGAAGAAATCATCGTATTTGGCGATTATGAGAAAGGGTCTATATCTTTACTGGAAGAACTTTCAAAACGTCTTAAAACGAAGATTAAGCACGTCAGAGAGGAAGATTATCTTGACTGTAAAGACGCAAATGAGATTCTTCTTAAATATGGTAAGGAACAAGTCATAAAATGCGTTGAGAATGCGATACCGATTCCGGTAGAAAACGTGATTGACCTTGCTGACGTAAAAGACGTGGATCCGTATTCACTTGAAAAGATACCAACAAGAATACAAGAGGTTGACAAACTCTTGTGTGGCGGCTTGATATTTGGATGTGTCAACTTGATAACTGGGAAATCCGGAAAAGGTAAATCCACTTTGGCAAGTCAGATTTTAGGAAATGCGATTGATTGTGGCTACAACGTGTTTGCTTATTCCGGGGAATTACCGAACTTCCTTTTTAAGTCCGCTATAGATTTCCAATCCGCTGGTCCGCAGAATGTGATTGAAGAAAATCGTGGCGAGTATGTCCGTCGCTACGTTCGTAAATCAGCCAAAGAAGAGATTGAAGAGTGGTATCGAGGAAAATGTATGTTATACGACAGAACGATGGTAAATGACGAAGATACCGACCTTTTAAAGACTATTGAACAGATGATTATAAGTCAGAATGTAAGAGTGATTCTGATAGACAATCTTATGACGATGATTAGTCAGACGAATGTCAAAGGAAGTAAGTTGGATTCACAAAGCAATATATCCCATAAATTAGAGGATATGGCTAGGTTCTACAACGTTTGTATTATTTTGGTAGCGCACAAAAGGAAAGATAGTGGTATTGATGATGAAGATATGGATGATTCAATTCGTGGAGATTCCGACATTGTCAATTCCGCTGGAGTAATCATTCATTACAACGTCAACAAGGACGAGGTGGACATGGACGAGTTTCCACGAATTATTGCAGTTACCAAAAATCGTGTGTTTGGCAGAACGAATTACAACGGATGGAAAGTGAAGTTTGATGAAAAATCAAAAAGGATTTATGGAAACAATGACGACCCGGACTATCTTCTTGGATGGAATAAATCAGACGGATTCGTGCAGACGGAATACGAAGAATCGCCATTTACTTAATCGAAAGGAGTGAACACCATGTCAAGTGTGAGAGCGTCAGATATTCCGGAAGAACAAAAAATGTGGACGGATGTCTGGAACTGGAGAAAAAAGTATTACAATCCCGAAAACTCCGATGATTACTGGAAACAATTTACGGACGATGGAATATTTTTGGGGGAAAAGTACGGAAAATTGTGTCAAGACATCGTAATTGCGGTTCTTGACGAAGTGAAAGGGCGGTGGAAAAAATGCTGACAGAGGAACAAAAGAAACTTGTCGAGGAAAACTATAAATTAGTTCCATACGTTATTTTTAGTGTTATGCACTTAGATGACCTTGAAGAATGGCATGGATATGCTTGTATTGGGCTTTGTAATGCAGCAGTTTTGTGGGACAAAAAGAAAGGACCATTTGCCACCTATGCGGTAAAGGCGATAAAGAACTCAATAATCCGTGAAATAAATTATAACGGGAGACAGTCAAGAAAAATTGACGATGAGAATAAATTGTCGCTGGACTATTGCTATTCGGAAGATGGAAGTGTAGAAAATGAAACACTACAGTCGATTATTCCAGATAAAAAGAACCCTGATTGGGGAGAGATTTTTGGAATGCGAGAATTGATTGAAATGCTGGATAACAGAGAGAAGAGATATGTCTTGCTTCTTATCAAAGGTTATAGTTTTGCTGAAATTGCAAAATCAGAGGGCGTATCTCGTCAATGGGTTCATGCTTGTGTACAAGGAGCAAGAAAAAAATTAAAGGAATGGGGTGCTGCTTGTGGTTAGAGAAGAAAACGAATGCAGAGATTGTGCAACACCTGCCTATCCTTGTATGGGCGATAGTTGCAGATTCCGTCACGTCAAACATTATTACTGCGATGAATGTGGCCAGGATGAAGATACGTTGTACATACTAGACGGAGAAGAACTTTGCATTGAATGCGTAAAGAAAAATTTAGAAAAGAAAGGAATTGATTTTGAATGAAATTAGTGAAATGTGATTGTTGCGGAAAAAAGTAATTTTCATTTATGCAAATAATTAGATTGGAGTGATTGAAATGACATATAGTGAAGCAATAGGTTATTTGAAGACGTTGAAAAATAGAATACCGCTAAAGTTTTTTACAAATAATGGTGCAAAAAGATATGATGAATTTTGCGAAAAATCAATATCGGCACTTGAAAAGCAGAAGCCAAATAAAGTCAAGGAATATGGCATTTGTCCAAAATGTAACCATGATTTTGGAATGGAAAAAGTAAATTATTGCCCTAACTGCGGACAGAAATTAGATTGGAGGTAAAGTAGAATGAATGATTTCATGAAAAAAATTTTTGAAGCCTTTGAAAATGAATATGGGAAAGGCGAGAAATTGCAAGATGGAGAAATGCAGGTATTTTTGTTGCAGGATTGTACCGTAGTATTATCTCTTAATGACGGCGAATTAGGTGTAAAAGTAACGGCAGATAAGCCTATCAAATGTGATTTTGCATCTGGTATGTTTGTGGAAAGCGAGGAATGAAAAATGACGATTGACGAAGCAATTGAAAAAAATAGAAAATTTTGTTGTATGAATTGTGACAAATTCAGTTGTAAAGAATGCAAAGAAACACGAAACCAAATATCGGATTTGTTAGAAGAATTGAAAGCGTACAGGGCGAATGAGGGAATATCGGAAAATGTGTATAGACTTGGCTACAAATTCGGCTACAACAAGGCTATTGATGATTTTGTGGAGCAGTTGAAACTAAAACATATTGGAAAAGAAAGCGAGGAATGATGATGACATTGAATGATTTGAAAGACGGAATGGTTGTTGTTTTGAGAAATGGAGATCCATACATTGTTTTGAGAAATGTTTTTTATTATGGAGATATTCTTGCAGGGTACAAGAATATTTTGGAATTTTATAATACACAAATATCTTTAACCCGTTATAATGCGGATATGACATTTAAGAGTAAAAGTATTGATCCCTTTGACATAATGGAAATATACGAAAAACCAGAGGATATTTTTCATGCATTTTTTAAGAAAGGTAAACTCATTTGGGAACGTGAAAAACACAAAGAAGTGACAATGCAGGAGCTTGAAGAAAAATTCGGGTGTAAAGTAAAAATTGTAGGAAACGAAGAGGAACACAACGATGTTTGGATTCCATGTAGTGAAAGACTACCAGAAAATGATAATGATGTTCTTTGTTGGTACGAATATAGAATAATGCAAGGCACTCATGAGGGAGAAATGAATCAGAAATTCGAAATCGGATATTATAACAAATATTTTAAAAGATGGGGTGGCGAAGTTTCTTCTGGACGTGATTGCAAAGTTATCGCATGGAGACCATTACCTGAACCATACAAGGAGGATAAGGAAGAATGAATGAAAAACTTAAACCATGCCCATTCTGTGGAAACGAAGCGGAAATGTTGAACTATTCAGAAAATGAGTGGCTTGTACATTGCCCTTCTTGTAGTGGCATGGTTGAGCGTTGGAGAGAGACAGATGTAGAAGCAATAGATCAATGGAACAGGAGGGCAAACGATGGGAAGATTGATTGACGCAGATGAATTAAAATCCAAGATCCAAAAATCAAATTGTAACATCGAACATCTTTGGAAAAAGGTTGTATTGGATGTAATTGACAATTGCAAGACAGCCTATGATGTGGATGAGGTTGTGGAACAGTTGGAAATATATAGCAATAAGGATGAAGCGGAACAACTTGGAACAATTCCAGTAGTGGAGCTTGAAGATGTATTTAAAATCGTGAAAGGCGGTGGAATTTATGAATAGTAGATTGACAGGAAAAATACGGAATGTTGATGGTAGTGCTAGTTCTATTAAACCTATTGCAGATGATAAAGGATTTCCTAATAAGTTTGGCTCTGATGTTCTTACAAAATTAGCAGATTACGAAGATTTAGAAGAACAAGGCAGGCTTTTGAAACTGCCTTGCAAGGTGGGAAATACTGTTTGGGTAATTGCAACACCACTTTCTGTATCTGAGGTTGTTGCTGTTGAGAAAGGCAAAGATTCTGAATACAAAATATATAAGTGCTATGTTGATTCCGTTTTAATACCTGCTAAAGGAGAAATAAAAATGTTTAGAATCATATGCGAAAAAACAAACAACATTGTTAGCGGTTTTATTACCGATCTTTCTTTTGGAAAAGGCATATTCTTAACAAAAGGAGAAGCGGAGGCGAAACTAAAAGAATTGAAAGGAGAATAAAATGTGCGATTTAATTATAATCTTGTGTACGTGGCTTATGATTTTAATTTTGAACTTTGAAATTAGAAAGGTAAAAAACGAAGTCATTGTCTTGAAAAAAGCAGTTGTTCTTTTACTAGACATTGAAAAAGACAATGTAAAGAAAATATTAGGAGGTAAGTAAAGTGGCAAGGAACAAAAGAGCGGCTATCCGCAGAGAACAAAAAGAGCATGACAAAAACAAATTGTCGATGAATGAAAAGCAATGGTTTATCAAGCAGACCGAAAGTGGAATCGGCAAAAGTGCTTTTGAAAAACTCATGCAGAGGTACTATAAGTATGGACACGACAGAGGAATGGAGTTGGCGGCAGGGATAATTTTTCTTGCGTTGCATGAACATTTTGGATTTGGGACAAAGAGAATCCAAACACTTATGAAGTGCATCTCTGACGAATCCATAAAAATGGATGAAGAGCCAACAAAATTCAATGTTGATTGGTACATAAATCAATTAGAAGAAGTTTTGAATGTCAAATTTGAGCAGCAGGAAAATGTGAATCCATTAAACTAGGAGGTGGAAAAGATGAACGAAAAAGTAAAAATGTATGATTCAATACACAAGCCGTCTCATTACACGGGCGGCAGAAAATACGAGCCGAAAGATGTAATAAGAGATTGGGGGCTAAATTTTAATCTTGGTTCTGCCGTGAAGTACATTTCACGAGCAGGACGAAAAGATGACATTGTGCAGGATTTAATGAAAGCAGTAGAGTTTATTAACTTTGAGATTTCGGCAATAAGAGAAGAAAACGGAGGAAAATAGAATGGTTGTTTCTAATTTACAAGTATACGGTCTTGGAAACAGTATCAGAGTTTCGAAGTTTCCAATGCAAGTAGATACTAGCAAGTGCGACTATTCAGTTACAGAAAGAACAAAATCACTTGCTAATGCGGAAAGAGGATCGGGGCATGATAATTTCCTTTGCGGAATTATTGTTCAATTCGATTTAACTTTTTCCAACAAAGCATGGATTGAAGCAGAGCGTTATCATTGGTTCGAGATTGTGTCAAGTCAATCTACCATGCACAAAATCAATAAGATGGATTTTGATTCGTGTTTTAACGAGTATGTGACAGAAAGTACAAAAAAAGAAATGGAACGTCTTAAAAATGAATATGAACAAAATAAGACACCAGAGAATTATTTGAGACTTCTGTACAATTGTCCATCTGGAATCCTTATAACTGCCGGAATCAGTACAAACTATCAGCAGTTAAAGACAATTTACGCACAGAGAAAAAATCACAGATTGCCAGAGTGGCGGGCATTTTGTAATTGGATAGAAAAATTGCCACACAGTGAATTTATTACCGGAAAGGAGTAATGACAGAATCCTTGGTAGACCAAGGTTTACCGCCTAAAGGTGATAAAAAGGCGAGAATAAAGCAGGTTTTAAATTGCGTGAAAACAAATAAGTAGCATTGGAAGCCGTAAATCTGCTATCCACGGAACAAGCAATTCTTGTCGAGTGGTTGTCATGAAACACGTTGTATTATTTAGCGGCGGTGCCGCTAGCAGTTATGTAGCATATTTACTTACGCAGGATAAGAGCATTGATAAAAAGGATATTGTTCTTCTGCATACTCCAACATTAAGCGAGTGTGCAGATTCAGAAAAATTCAGATTGAAAGTTGCAAGGTATCTGAAATTGCCAATGACTGTATGGGGCAGGGGCGAAGATATTTGGGATTGCATAGACAGAAATAGTGCGATTCCCGGACAGTTTATGCCATTCTGCACCCAACAGTTAAAGCAACAAATGAAAGAACAATATTACAAATACCTTAAAAGCATTGGGGAAGATTGGATTGAATACGTTGGATATGGTCCGGATGAGTGGCGACGCGTCCAAAAATCAATCGCTAGAAATGAAAAATTAGGAAGAAAAGTCAAATTTCCATTGTTTGAAAAGCAAATATCGTCGGATGAATGTAAAAGAATCATTCAAGACGAATGGAAAATTGAGTTACCGAGTGCCTATAAATCATTAAAGCACAACAATTGCATACCATGCTTTAAGGGCGGTAAAGGCTATTTCTACGATGTTTGGAAAAACTACCCGGAAGAATACCACCGCGCAATGCAGAAAGAAAAAGAAGTCGGCTACACAGTGTTCAAAGACGTTTCTTTGGAAGAACTGGAGCAAAAATTTATCAGCGACAAGGAATGGGAAGATGCACAGATGTCTCTTGAAGACTTTATCCCTTGTGAGTGCTGGACATAAAGGAGAATGGCTTATGAAATTTTCAGATTTCACAAAGCCAGAACTTGAAAAAATTATTTTAAATGCAAACTTTACCGATGATGAAGAACGTATATTTAACTTGCTTTCAAGAGGTTTCAGTGTTTTAGAAGTATCACAAAAATCTGGAATGAGTGAAAGTAGTGTGTATCGAAGAATCAGAATCATAAAAGTAAAAGTTGAGAAAGTGAGGTTCCTATGAAAGAAAAGGTTGATATCAAAGACAAATTGTTGCTTACAATAACAGAAGCCGCCGAATACACCAATATTGGAGAACACAAGTTGCGTGATATGGTGGAAGAAAAAGATTGTAACTACATATTGAGAAAAGGTTCTCATACGTTAATTAAACGAGTTCCTTTTGAAAAGTACCTTTTATCAAAAGAAGTTATTTGATAACTTGCGAAAGAACATTGTGTGTGATAATATTGTTAATACGCAATGTTCTTTCTTTTTCAATCGAAAGGAGACTAGTCATGAAAAAAAGAAAGGACAACAAAGGAAGAGTATTGCAAGACGGAGAATGCCAAAGGAAAGACGGCACCTATATGTTTCAATACAAAAATTTATCTGGAAACAGAAAATGCTTTTATGCAAAAACACTAGATGAATTGCGTAAAAAGGAAAAGAGCGTCAGGAAAAACGAAGTGTTTGGAATCATAGATGATAACTCTACATTGAATCAGATTTTTGACGGATCTTTTCAAGGCAGGAGAAACATATCGGAAAGTACCAAGAATAACTATTTGAACTTATGGAACTATAGAGTTCGAAATGGAATAGGCGGAATTGAAGCAAGAAAAGTGACAAGATCTCATGTCATTAAATTTTACAATGAATTGTCTGACAACGGCTTGTCGTATTCTACCATCAAAGCATACAACATTATGCTTTCCCTTGTATTGGATGAAGCAATGAAAAATGACATAATATTAAAAAATCCATGCAAGGACTGCTTGAAGTTGTATGCAAACAACAAAAAGACAAGAGAAGCGCTGACTTTGGATCAGCAGATGGCATTTCTTGATTTTATTTTGGACAGTAAGGTTTATTCAAAGCATTATCCTCTACTCTTTCTTATGATTACAACGGCGGTGCGCTGCGGAGAAGCAATAGGTTTGACCTGGAATGATATCGACTTTAAGAGCAGAGAAATCAATATCGATCATCAATTGCTTTACAAAAAGCATAATGGCAGGTATCGGTTTTACATCGAAACTCCAAAAACGGAATCCGGAAAAAGAAAAATTCCAATGACGCGGGAGTTATGCAAAGTAATGATGGATTTTAGAGAGAAGCAATTTTCTTCTGGAATCAGATCTGATACAATAGACGGATATTCCAATTTTGTTTTTATAACTAAAAGAGGAAATCCAATCATGCCATCTGCAATAAATAATACATTGCTAAATATTGTAAACGCATATAATAAAGATGTAAAAGAAGATGATGTTTTTCTGCCGCACATATCTGCGCACATTTTAAGGCATACCGGATGTACACGGATGGCTGAAAAAGGAATTGATGTAAAGGTGCTACAAAAGATTATGGGGCATTCAGATATTTCCGTAACAATGAATATTTATACTCATGTTACATCAGATCGTTTGCATGAAGAGATAAAGAAACTCGAAATTTCGGAGATTGCCAGATGATGTATTTACATCAAATTTACATCAAAACAGTGTAATTTTAAGTAAATTTATACCACTTTTTATAAAGTTTTTATAAATTCCGATGTTTTGAATATGTTGAAAGTACGCTTTATGTAAGGCTTTGACGGTTTTTACAAAGTTTTTATAAATTTATTAGCACTCACCTCTTGACAGTGCTAATTTGATTGTGAACCTTAGTGTTTTCGGTACTTTCATAAATTAAATCTCGATATTTACATCAAATTTACATCAAATTGAAAAAGTTTGAACATTGCGTTTTGACATAAATATGACAGTTTTTGGAAAGTTTGTTGACGGTTTTACCGTCTTTTTTTATGCAAAAATATAATTACAAGGAGGGATGCTTATGTTATCCGACAAAACCTTAGAGAAAATTTTTGCACGCGAAGAACTGCAAAGACTTGACATGGCAACGCAGGCATCGGTTGTGAAAGCAATCGAGGAAATTTTGGAGGAGGAAAAACAAAATGCAGATGAACTACAATCCGTATCAGCAACAGCAACAGCCGATGAATTATAACCCGGTTTTTACCAATTATCCGCAGATGGCACAGAACATTCCGCAGAGAATCCAGCAGGAACCGCAAATAATGGGGAAAATTGTACAAAATGCGGAAATGATAACTGCGAATGATGTTCCTTTGAATGGATCAGTAGCATTTTTCCCAAAACAAGATTTATCCGAGATTTATGCTAAAAGTTGGACTGCCGATGGTGTGATTCGCACAATGACATTTAAACCGATTCAAAATGAAGAGGTTGGCAATTTATCGACTGAAAGCACGGAAAGCCAAATAGGGGCAATTTTGAACGTTACAGACGGTTTAGAAAAGACCTTGAATGAGATTGTAAGCAAGATTGATAATTTGGAAAAAAATCTGGCTAAGCCGGCCACAAAAACAAGAAGTTCTTCTGCTAAAAAGGAGGATGAATAATGAATCCAAAACAGATTGTTATGAACATTATAAGAAGTAATCCACAAATGCAATCTAATCAAATGTTACAAAACATGATTGGATTAGCAGAAAAAGGAGATATAAGCGGCATTGAAAACATTGGTAGAAACGCCGCAAAAGAAAAAGGAATTGACTTTGATAAGGAGTTTTCCAAATTTAAAAATCAATTCCCATTTAGATAATTATTTGGCTTTATATTGGTTTGAACCCGTGTAGCACTTATTGCTCAATGCTCTTTCAAGTGGGAAACCACGATTTATACGATTGCGAAGAGTTTGCTCATTTATTCCAATATCATTCGCCCATTGACGCAATGTTTTTGTTTGCCCGTTAAATTCAATGATTCTGTTTGTTGATTTATTTGATGCTTGAGTTGATATATTTGCCCATCTGCAATTAGACGGTTCGTAATTTCCGTTGTTGTCAATTCTATCAAGAGTAAATCCGTCTGGTCTTCCACCGACAGAATCAGACCAAGAAACAAAATTCCAAAAGTTGTGCCATTCAGGGCAAACTTTTATACCGCGCCCACCATAGCGATCATAATGAGAACTGCTTTTGTTTTCGCAACGTTTAATCATCATACACCATGTGCCATATAAAGGGTTTTTTGTTCTACCATCTCGGTAATTTCCTGAAGATGTAGAATTATTATTGGCAAGTAGTTTGTTTTTTGATTTTAAACAACCACAACTTTTAATAGAACCGATAAATAATTGATTTGGAAGAACATCAACTATATTACCGCATTCGCATTTGCATTTAATATATGTTTTTCCGTCATTTGTCTTGTTGGATATATCAATTATTGTTAGTTTGCCAAAAGTTTGACCTATAGAGTTTTTGATTTTTTGTTCAAGTTTATAACTTGCGTTTCTGTTTCGGCATTTGCCACATGATTTTTTGTGACCATATAATACTCTTCCGGGAGTTTCGGATATTACATTTCCGCAGTCACAAAGAAAATCAAATTTGTTTGATAAACAATGAGTTTTTGGTGATTCTCCGATTACTGTAAGTAGACCATACTTTTTCCCAATATAATCGGAAATGTTGTGTTTTTTGTAAGACGCTTTCATAAAAATAACACCTGTCCTTTCAGTGTAAAATGTCCAAATTATCTTGTACGGAAACTGTTAGGACAAACAGCTTATCGGGAGCTACCCTATCCGTACAAATATATTATAGCACATTTTTTTAAATAAAGATAGTAATTCTTGCAAGATTATCTATAAATAATAAATTATGGAGGTAAAAAATATGTTTAATTCAACTTCTCCTAGTTTGGCAGATATTGCCGCTGTAACTGGGAATGACAGAAATGATGGCTTTGGAGATAATGGAGCATGGTGGATAATTGTGTTTGTTCTCTTCTTTGCTTTCGGTGGATGGAATGGTTTTGGCGGCAACGGCGGATCTACCGGTGCTACTGCGGCGGCTTACACAGATTCCGCAATCCAGAGAGGATTTGACACACAGTCTATCCTTGGAAAACTGGATGGAATCACTAACGGTATTTGCGATGGTATCTATGCTGTAAACAATTCCATGCTTACAGGGTTCAATGGAATCAACACAAACGTTATGCAGACTGGATTTGGAATCCAGCAGGCAATCAATGCAGACACTGTAGCAAATATGCAGAACACAAACGCATTGCAGTCACAGTTGGCTAATTGTTGCTGTGAGACACGCGAAGCAATTCAGGGTGTAAATTATAACATGGCACAAAACACTTGTGCTTTGCAAAACACCATGAACACCAATACGAGAGATATCATTGACAGTCAGAATGCTGGCACTCGTGCTATCTTAGATTATCTCTGCAACGAAAAGATTTCTTCATTGCAGGCAGAAAACAACGATCTCCGCAGAGCGGCATCACAGGATAGACAGTCCGCATTGCTTACTACAGAGATTGCTTCTCAAACGCAGCAGATCATCAACGCAGTACGCCCAACTCCGGTACCTGCTTATCCGGCATCTAACATTTATGGTTATGCAAATTGCGGATGCAATTCTGGATGTGGCTGCTAATCACAACAAAATAAGTTTATCTTAGTCCAAGATTAGTCTAATAGGACTATGTCTGCAATAGCAGTTTTATCGAAGTTACTAGGGCAGACCAAGTGGTTTGCCCTTATTTTTTATGATTTGGAGGTATAATATTATGGCAGAATACACAGCAATAGCATTACAGAGTGTCGCACAAGGCGAAGACCTAGCATTTACAGAAACGGCGACAAACGGTTCAAACTGTATCGTACACAGAAACGGATCTGGAATTGTCAAACTCCGTGGAATTACAAACCAGTGCAGAGCAAGATTCCTTGCTAATTTTTCTGGAAACATTCAGATTCCTACCGGTGGAACAGTTGAAGCAATTTCCATTGCTTTGGCAGTTGATGGGGAGCCTTTGCAGGCTACGAAGATGATTGTTACTCCTGCGGCGGTTGAAAATTTCTGGAATGTTTCGGCGCAGGTTTATATCGACGTACCAAAAGGTTGTTGCAGCACTGTAGCGGTACAGAACACTTCCGGACAGACAATTGAAGTTCAGAATAGCAATCTTACAGTTGTTAGAGTTGCATAGGAGGTGGACGATATGGATATCAAAAGAATGCACTGCATGATTGAAAAAATTTCAAAATGTGCTGATGAGCAGTTGGAGCATGGTGTTGAAATGGCTGACACAGAGGAAATGGGAAAAGTCATAGACATGATGAAAGACTTATCAGAAGCAATGTACTACAGAACGTTGACAAAAGCAATGGATGAATCAAATCCAGAAGAAGTTTTGGAAATGTTCGAACGTTACGGAGACGTCGGCAGAAGACACTACGACCATTATCGCTATGCAAACGGCAAATTTGCACCGAAAGGTTCCGGTACATATCGAAGAGGATATGACGAACCGCCATATTACCACATGACACCAGAAAAGTACCATGAAATGGAAGATATGCGTGACATGGACAGAGATAAGTATGGCAGAATGCACTACACAGAACCGTCTGGCAATATGCACATGAACGAAAGCAATTACGACCGAGCAAAACGCAATTACACAGAAACAAAAGAATTGCATAAGTCAAATACTCCGGAAGACAAAGAGCATAACATGAAAGCTCTGGAAACATACATAGCAGAACTTGCAAGAGATGTTTCCGGGATGTCAAATAATATGTTACCAGAGGAAAAAACACTTGCAAAGAAAAGCCTTACGGCTCTTGTGAATAAGATTCAGTAAACTATCGGCTGGGGATAGAAATGTCTCCAGCCTTTTTAGGAGGGATATTATGTTTATTATAAACGGCATTTTATGGAATTTGATTTTTGTAAATTCAAACGATGAAAGATTGATTCGCTCTGACGGCTTATATTCGCTTGCAGTGACCGATTGGAATGAAAAGAGTATATTTGTATCAAAAAATCCTAAAGGATCTTATTTGCGTAAAATAATCGCTCACGAACTATGCCACGCATTCTGCTTTTCATTTGGTGTACATATGCCAATGGAGCAGGAAGAGTATTTGGCTGACTGGATCAGTATTTATGGCACAGATTTGATTTATCTGCTTGATGATATCATGGTTAGTATGAAGAAAGGGGAATGACTTTGAAAGAATTAAATTTTATTTTGGAATACATAAAAAGGACGAATCCAGAGATTACAGAGGAAAAATTACAGAAAATTCTCAAAAATTCAAATAAGTATCTTGTCTCTGCGCTTGCAATAATTTCTAAAAAGTGATAAAATTTTACAAAATATTTAGAAAAGGGATGATTCTATGGAATTGAAAAAGGGCAGAAACAAAATTACAATCAAAGAATACCAAGAAATCAGGTATATCTTTGATATTGGAGAGGAAAACGTAAACCATAAAGAAACAAACATACTTGACAAAATGCTAAACGGAAAAAAAATCGAGGAAAAACTAGTGGTTTCCAAGTTTCGAGACAAATATTGTGTCTTCAGCGGAAACAAAACATTTATAGCCATAAACGACCTTTTGGACTATGGCTTAAAACGCATACCAATTTTTGATAAAGAAAAAATTTTTGGCTATGAAATTACCATTATGGTTGAATATAATTGATTTCTGGTTGACAAAATTATGAAAATATGGTAAAATTGTGTAAAAATTTTATATGGGAGGATTTCATTATGGCAATGATTAAATGTCCAGAATGCAAAAACAAAATAAGTAGTACGGCAAGAGAATGTCCTAAATGTGGTTGTGTAATATCTGAAAATGAAAAAAGAGATCTTATTGAAAAGACAAATAAAAGCAAAAAGAAAAAGAAAATAGTGTTTTTTACTATATTTTTTGTTTTTTTGTTGTCTTTTGTCTTTGGCGGTTTATTTTTACATCAAAACAAAATTAAACAGGAACAAGAAAAAATTAAACAAGAACAAGTAAAAAAAGATTTAGAAGAAAAACAAAAACAAGAAAAATTGGAAAATCATAAAAAATACCTCATAACAACGATGGACTTTTTGCTTGGTTCTCAAGATTTTATAAATTTGCTTGCACAAAAAGGTTACATTATAAGTAAAACGTGGAATAATGCGATATGGGAAACAAAAGACAAGTCAACAAACAAATATACAATGAAAAATGGAAAATTTGTAGATTTTAATACCGCAGTAGATAAATGCGTAAAAACGGAATTTTCAAAGAAAAAGTTTGTTAAAAAAGCAAATGAATTTTTGGATTATTACGAAAAAATAAAAACTTTTTCTTTACAAAGTGAATATGTTGAAAAATATGGTGAATATGATTCTTGGGTGCGCGAACTATCCGAAAGTATAAACACATACTATACATTTTTGCTATCGCCAGCCGGTAATTATTCCGAATTTTCCGACAATGAAAATGCGTATTTCTTAGAAATAAAGAATATTTCAAATAAACTTCCAGATGGATGGAAAGACATAGTAACTGAATATTCTGAATATAAAAGAAATAAATAAGTTTTATAAACAATTTAACCAATTTGCTTTGGCAGCCTTATCTGGCTGCCTTTTTTAATTTTTTTTCAAAAAGTGCTTGACTTTTTGTGCCGCATAAAATATAATTTAATTGTGCCACAGAAAGTGAGGTGTTAGAAATGTCACCACGCACAGGAAGACCTAAAGCATTGTTGCCAAAAACAATAGAGGTTAAAGCAAGGATTGATGAAAAAACAAATGATAGGCTTAATCAATATTGTGAAAAACATAACGTTACCAGAACGTATGTTGTAAGAAAAGGCATTGAAAATGTTTTAGACAATGAAAAAGAGTAGTTTTCGCCCTGGAAAGCATTGAACTACTCTTAACCGAGATTCCTCTCTATGCAATATTTTAGCATAAAGGGGAGTCTCTTTCAAGAATAATTTGAAAGAGAGGTAAAATATTCATGACAAAGAAAGACAGAATGGAACTGGAAACACTTAGAAACGGAAGAAAGAATCAATTGAGAGGGATTATATCTCAATTGTCATCTGAAACAGAGAATGAAAGCATTTTGCGCGCCATTGCCATTACTTTGGCTACAACGCAGAACAAGGCATTGAAAGATGAAAGAGACGTTTATTCGATTATTGAGAAAGGCGGTGTAGCATTATGAATGGAATGGTTACTATAGAATCTACAGAAATGCAGATAAGAGAGTATAACGGACAACGTGTAGTTACGTTCAAGGATATTGATAGGGTACACAAGAGACCAGCAAAAACAACACAAAAGGCTTTTTCCAGAAACAAAAAACATTTTATTGAGAATGTTGATTATTTTGTTTTAAAAAGCAATGGAGAATCAAAGGTGCACGAAATGCACCTTTGCAATATTTCGGTACCTGCAAGGGGAATTACAGTCTTAACAGAAAGCGGATATTTAATGATTGCAAAGGTTTTTACAGACGATTTGTCTTGGGATATCCAAAGGCAGTTGGTAAATTCTTATTTCCACGGAAAAGAAGATAAGAACCCATTGGCGCAGATTCCGGACATACACAGTTACGCAAAGCCAGTTTTTCATACAAGCAGTACAAAAGTGCCGAGGAATGCTAGTTGGTACGAAAGAAACCGACGCAGGATGAATTACTTGGCACAACGTAGCCAAAGGCAAACAAAAGATGTTTACCATCACATACTGAAACGGCTCGGAGAAGAATTTGACTTGGATGCCGCTAAAGAAATATATACAAGAGAAAACGGCTATCCACCAAAGTATGCAATGGATGTCGTTAGTTACTTCCCAGAACTTGCTGAACTCGCAGAAATTCATCTTGGCATCATGGAAAAGACAACGGAGAAGTCGATAAGAGACGCAAGGAGAGCAAGAGAATCAAGGGAAGAAATGGAAAACCAGTAAAATTTAAGGCAGGATCCTAAAATGGATTCTGCCTTTTCCAATTTTTCGAATACGAATTTCGTACGCGCAAAAAAATTTTGCAAAGAAAAAATAACCCCCCTAGGGTATAAACAATCTGAAATTTCAGAACGAGAAAAATTCACAATTCCGATATCTCGATTTTTTAGTCAGTTTTTCAGAAAATCTAAAAAGTGAAATTCAATCGTCCAATTCCGGCATGATCTGGCGCGCGCGAACTTCTATCATGTGCCGCGTCTCCAAGTCCAGCGACTGGAACGTCGGGACCATCCCAAAAGATAGCACCATAACAAGCGCAGCAAATGCGTTTGCGTCTATCTCCAGCCTTTGCCGATTGTATGCGGTTATTCCGATTTCTTCGGCGGTTTTATAGCCGCCAAGCCAGTATTTTTCATTGGTTATATACTGCCAAAGGTGGCGAAGTTCATGCGCTACGGCAAAATAATAGTCTTGCTCTGTCTCCATCCGGTCGCATAAATACAATGTCGGCACGTTCTTTTCAATTGCCAAAACTGCCATCCTTGTATTATTTTCGAATACGCGAAAATCGTCCGAAATGTTTGGGATTGGAATTTCCAAAACACCGCAGACCTCATTTATAAACTCCTTCAAGTCGTCATTTATCATTTTATACCTACTTTCGGCACTTATAGGCACGATCAGCGATGCCAAACGTGCCTATAATACTTATTTATTATTTTATTTAAACGGACTATGAGCGCTTCTATTGGCACCCTCAATCATTCTTTTTGCTTCCATTTTGGCAAATTCATTATCTAATAATTTGGCACAAAAATCAAAGTTGCCAATATTATAGATTTTATGGATCTGTTCTCCTGCTCTTACAAAAGTTGCGACCCCTTGAATCGCTTCCGATTTTACGCCTTTTTCTGATATAGATGCAACGTTTTCAATATCAAAACTTACCCAAATTCCGTTGACTGTTACACCGTTAATATGCATATTCTGCGCTTCTGTTCTCATAAACCATCATCCTTTCTTTACTCGCTGCAAATTTTGCAACGCAATTTTAACCCCCCTGGGGTAGTTTTTTCCCTGATTTCAAACCGAAAAAAGTTCACAATTCCGAAAATTGCTTTTTCTTGTTCGGTTTTTTAAACTGCTACCAGAAGAAACCCAACCGGCAAAGATTGAGCCGCCCGACTGGAGCCGTTTATAGCATGGTTCTATATGCTCTCATTATACCACATTTGGCAGACTTTTACAAGCCAAAAGGGCGGATTTGCCGCCATTTCTGGCAGAAAATCAAATAGAAAAATCGCCCTGCCATCCGGTCGCTATGTATGCGGATCCGTCTTCGCGTTGAAAGACAACGCCGGCGCCATCTTCGAACGTCGACCACACGAGCCAGCCGCGCGC
>UMCT01017710.1_pt1 | contig 60587 bp, 47 predicted proteins | sample 1964291 | NCBI WGS metagenome assembly UMCT01 (sample SAMEA4835974, study PRJEB28245) | human gut metagenome | biome: gut microbiome; material: fecal sample | place: Denmark | collected 2008 | reverse complement strand
GGTAATGAACTTACCTTTATTGAACCTTGTTGGTTAGAGGATTATAACTATAAGGATAATACTTATAACCAGTTATTTATAGATAGCTTAAGGTTTGCAGAAGCCCATTATTTAGATTTACTCAAGAAGTGGGATGATAAGATACCTGACAAGAGATATAAGACTGGGTTCAGGAATAATCCTTGGACTCCTCAACAAGCAAGAGCTGTTTTACCAAACTCCTTAAAGACAGAATTGGTTGTAACTGGATTTGTATCTGATTGGAATCACTTCTTTGACCTAAGAGCAAGAGGTACTACAGGTGCTCCACATCCTCAGGCTAAGGAATTAGCAGAACCTTTAATGAAGGAATTTATTGCAAGGAAGTATATTAATAACTAAAAAAAAAGAGTATGGCTTTTGGTATAAAGAAATCAGTTGTAGCTACACCTTCTTTCAGTGAAAGAATGGCAAGCATTAAGTCTATGTTTAAGACTGCACATGAGAATGCAAGTAATCTCCATGCAAAAATGGAGTCAGAGATTGCAAAGAAGGAATCTCAAATTGCTGCATTGCAGGAAGACATCAAAACTATTGGTGTTACTAAGCAAGAGGCTGAAATATTTATGTCTAATATAGAAAAGCTTATTTGATATGATTGAGCAAATAAATCAGTTAAAGCAAGGTTCCATTATTAGTGAGAGTTCTCACTATATTGTGAGCAGAGTATCAGGCTCTAATGCTTGGCTTACTCATTTTGAGAGTGGTGAAGAGGTTCAGATTGGTATGAGCTATTTGAAGAACTATACTAATTCTGCTGACCTGTTTGAGACTACAGTAAAAGTAACTAAGGAAGATAAGAAGGATGGTACTCTTGGTATTAGGAGTATCTTTGAAAAGATACACTCTGGTCAAGTATTTACTGTATGCTTCAAGAAGCAGGATAAGCCTAAGAGTAAGAGGAAGTTACAGGAAGAGATTGATGCTATTGTAGAGCAGTTCTCAAATAGTATTGACACAGTTAAGAACAATAAGAAAGGTGTTGCAAATGCAGCAAAGAATCTTATTACTGAGCTGGTTAATAACCCTGTACTTCCTTATGAAGAAGGTGAAGATAGAGTTCTTAGAGGCTATAAGATTCAATTTGAATCAAGAGATGGCAGATATGATTGTGTAGATATGGATATTACTAAGACTGATAAAGAGTCAGGTATTAGACCAGTCAATATCAACACTATCAAGTGGCTTATATTCAATGGTGTCAAGTACATTGTTGAGTAATCTTATAAGGAGGAGTAAGTTAATCACTTATTCCTCCTTAACTTTTTCCCATAATACCTTGTGTATTACAATTAAATTCCTTACCTTTGCACAAATAACACTTTTAATTATATGAGTTGTTTAGTTATAACACCAGAAATTAGAGAATTAGCTAAGAAGTTTCCTAATGAAACAGAGCAATCAATACTTAACTTGGTTGGATTGTGGCAGGAAAAGAATAATAAGTCTATTGAGGATATTCCATTAGGTAGTGAACTCAATGATTTTATTAAGGAGCTGAGAAGTAGTGAAGCTACTAAACAGCTTGATGAGGCACTTAGCAGTTCTTTTAATACTCCAAGGATTACTTCTGTTGAGGAGCAGCAAAAGGTGGACCTACTCTTTGACCCAAGAACAAGAAGAGATAGAGTGACACTTATTGCAAGATTCTTCAGTAATGAAGTTGATAATGCCTTGCAGGAAATGACTGATTCTTTGAAGAGAAGAATTGATGATGCCAGTGGTGTGGAGAAGGAAGAATTACAGGCTGAGCTTAATAGCTTGGATAGATTCTCTGCTATAAAGAAATACACTCCTGCTGGTATATTCAAGAGAGTAGCTAACATCTTCAATTCTTATGTACAAGATACAGAAGAGGGCAGAATACAGCAAGAACTTAATGCAATCAATTCTATGAGAGGTGCAGATAAGTTCTCTGATGAGCAGAAATTAGAAGCTGCCAAGAAGAAAGCTGCTTATAAGAATCAGGAGTATAAGAAGATAGTTGATGACCCTTATGTCTATAAGGCTCTTGCTGAGGAAGCAAGTACTTTGCTTGTAATGACTGAGGGTATTAGGATAGACCCCAACTACATTGCACCTGCTGATGCAAACCTCAATGATGATGACCCTGATGGTAACAGTGAGGTAGATAATGAAGCAGAGGATTGGAGACAAGAAGAGGCTTATAAGGATGGATGGATGACTAATTTCAGACAGGTAAGTTCACATGAGTCTCTGTCACAAGCTGTAAGAAAAGTAATCAGACAAGTACCTAAACTTGACTATAGAGGCAAGTATGAAAAGGATGATTTAGGTTTTACAAGATACCTTGATGCTGACTATGTTCATGCTACTTTCATTGACAAGTTAAGGAACATGATTAACTCTGATGATATGCTTCCTTTGATGCAGGATTTACAAAGAATCAAGCCTTGGGTTAAGCAAGTAACCAAGTTACTTCAAGGTGATGAGACTTTATTCTCTCAATTCTACCAAGACTTCAGAAAGGACTTTATGCCTTACTGGATTCAAAAGAAGAAGATGATGCCTGATGGTACTTTCAAGATGGAAACTATTGCCATCAATAAGCCTGAAGGTGTGTATTACCTCCTTGATGCTTGGAGAGATAACTATGAGAATGGAGTACAGCTTGATGATGATAGTGTATATGAGAAGAATGGGGAAATAAACAAGGATAATGCAGCTAAAGGTTTACAATGGACTGAGACATTGAACAATATGTTCCAGAACCTTGATACAGAATCCAGACTTCAACTCTTAGAGAGAGGAGATGTATGGAGTACCATAATGAAGTTGCTTCATATGTTAGGTATTGATGCCAATCCTTCTGTATTAAAGACTGCATTAACTGATATAAAGACAGCTCCAGGTATCACATTTACTGACCCAATTATGCTTCTTTTACCACAATTGAATGTCATATTCAGTGGTATTAAGAAAGGTGAAGTCAAGTCTGAGACAAGGGAGGATGGTACTGAGAAGAGAGGAGACCTTATCAATACTTTTGGCTCTGCTTACAATATGATTGCAAGTATGATGGCAGAAGTTACTGAGGATGCTATTGAAAGTAGTGTCAGAGAGAATGATAAGTCTTACTATTCTCATGTTACTCCTAACTACTTAGGTAAGCTTATTAAGAATCTCAAGAATGTTATGAATGACAAGGAGAGATTTGAACAGTTTATGCAGACTGAGTTCAAGGATTATGAGTGGTTCTTTAAGGATGGTCATTGGAGAAATGACTGGCTAAGACAGCTTGCAGAGTCTGATGAATTGAGAAGAGGTCTTAACCATAAAGTAGTATTGAACTCTGATAAGGTAGACTATACTAATTGGGATGATTTGGATTATACTTTGGCTCTTCTTACAGAATATTGGGGAGACCCTGATTCTGCAAAGTCAAGTATAAAGTATGCTTGGTATCATGTTCCTATTCTTTCAGATAGTCCTTCTGCTGAGTTTATCAGATTCAGAAAGTACACAACAGGTGATGTGCTTGATGAGAATGGTAAGAAGAGAACCTATGATGATGTTATCCTTGACAAGTTAGTAGACTTGGTTAATCAAGAGTATGACAGAATTATGCTGGTTAGAGAAAGAGATGAGGCTTATCAGAGTGGAGATAAGAGTGTAGAGCCTATTGCTAACTATGATATTGTCAGAAAGAAAGATGGAAGTATAAAGAGTATGGGAGGTGCAGAATTTAAGTTCCTTCCTGCACTTAACAACCTCAGATATGACAATGGAGAGACATTCATTGATAGGTTAAGCAGACTTAAATCCAAAGGTACTGGTGCTGAACTTAGGAACTTCCTAAGAACTACTCTTAATGACATGATGGAAGATGGTTTTGAACAGACCTATAGAGATTGGATGAGGGCAGGACTTTTGGATGAGCTTCCTAATGGTAAGTACAAGTATCTTCCTTTTGAAGGTCAGTCCAAGCAGAATGCAATAACTGCAAAGGCACTTATCAAGGCTAAAGATGCCTTAGGTTCATTGTGGAATACCAATATGGAACTGATGCTTAGAGCCTATAACAATAATAGTGCTTTTGATAGTAGGGAAGCCAGTAGTCTGATGGAGCAAATCAAGGCATTACTCACAGATAAGGCAACAAGAGGTGAGATGGAGTTGAAAGATGCTCAGTCAATCTCAAGAAGCCTGTTTGTTAAGAACAATGCTAAGGATGCACTTAGAGAATACTATTGGAACAGTAAGTTAGCTACTTCACAAATTATCCAGCTTACTACTACTGACCTTGCCTTCTATAAGAACCTTGAGGACTTTCAGAAGAGATATAAGGAGGTTCATGCTCCTGCTCTTAGACTGAATACTAAGGCTACTTATAAAGGTGAGAGAATTGGTAGGGATTGGGAAAGAACCATCTACTTGAAGGATGATGAGATAGTATCTTCTGTACTTGAAGACATCAAGACTGTACTTGATGAAAGGGTTAGAAGAAATGAAATGACCAAGATAGACAGAGATAATATCATCAGCAAGTTTAGAAATGTGAATGTAGCAGATGCTCAGGCATATAGAAGTTTGAGTTCCTATAGGGCAATACTTGGTATGTCAGGTCAGTGGACAGATGATATGGAGCAAGCATATAACAACTTCAAGAATGGAGATTGGAATATTAAGGACTTCAATATCATTTGGCAGACTAAGAAGCCTTATGTTTATACACAAGTCAATAATAACAGTGGCATTGAAGGTCATACTGGAATTAAGACTCCTGTACAGCATAAGAACTCAGAGTTCCTATTACTTGCTATGCACGAACTAATTGCTGGTTCTTTAGGAAGGTCAGGCAAGCTGAAAGCCATAAATAAGTTTATGGAGGATAATCAGATTGATGTAGTTCAGTTTGAATCTACTACTAAGGTTGGAAAACAAGGTGTAATAGATTTGAATGATGTTAATACAGAGGCTGATGTAATCCAAAGACTTAAAGATACCACAGGTATTGGATTTGGTAATGAGAATCCTAATGTGGTACATAAGGTGTCTTATGAAGATTATGGTATTCAGACTGCAACTCCTGAACATGCTATTGATGCTGTTCAGTTGGTAGGTACTCAGATTAGAAAGCTAATTACTGCTGACATCTCTGATGACACAATCATTGAAGTTAATGGTAAAAAGATGACTAAGAAGGAGTGGCTTGACCTATATAATGCCATCAATACTGAGAATATTCTTCAAGCATTTGTTGATGTAGATAAAATATTCAAAGACCCAAAGAAGGTAGAAGAAATCTTACTTGAAGAGATAAGAGGTAATCAAAGATATGGTATGGATATGATGAGGGCTTGTACTCTTGATGAGAACAATAACTTCAATATACCCCTCTTTGACCCTGTGCAATCTCAAAGAGTACAGACACTTCTTAATAGTGTAATCAAGAGTAGAATCACTAAACAGAAGATTAGAGGTGGAGCTTTAATTCAGGTATCTGATTATGGCTTGACTGATGAACTTCATGTAGTGTTTGAAGGTGAAGGTGCCAACAAGAGGATTAAGTATCTTGAGTGCTATATGCCTGCATATAGTAGAGAGTTCTATGAGCCTCTTATGGACCCAGTAACTCACCAGCTTGATGTAACTAAACTTCCTGAGGATTTGAGAAAGTTGATTGGATATAGAGTTCCAACAGAGGATAAGTACTCAATGGCTCCTCTGTATATTAAGGGATTCCTTCCTCAACAGAATGGTTCTGCAATCATGCTTCCTGCTGAGATTACTACTCTATCAGGTTCTGACTTTGATGTGGATAAGATGTATATCATGTTACCTGAGTTCAGAGTCAAGAAGTTTGATATGAGACAGGCAAGAGAAGACTATGCAAGAATGAATAGCTTATTCAATCAAGTATTGTCACAATTCACTCATAGCCAGTTGGCAGAAGATATTCTCAATGCAGATACTGATGACTTTAAGGAATGGTTCAATGAGAACAAAGAGAAGTACAGACTTGCCAAGCCTATTATAAGTAAGGTGAAGTATGACTTCAATAAGTCTCCACAGGAGAATAGTCTTGAGGCAAGAAATAACTTGCTGATAGATATGATGTATGGAGTCCTGACTAATGCAGATACAGCTTCAAAGATTCTTAACCCAGGTGGTTTTGATTATCAGAAGAAGTCTGCAAGGATAATGACTATTCTCAATGATTCTTATGAGAGTGACTTGGCTCAAGCATTAAAAGATATGGGCATGGAACTTAATAAGACTGTACAGAAAGGTGGAAAGTCTTATCCTAAGTCTATTGCTTCATACCTATTTGACTTAGACCTTGACACTCTTGATAAGTTGGCAGAGAAAACAAAGGTCAAGATGGACCCATTATCACCAAGAACTCAGGTGATGCTACATCAACAAAACATGACTGGTGCTAAGTTGATTGGTATTTATGCCAATCATAATGCAAACCATGCTTTGATGCAACATACTCAGTTAGCTTTGGATGAAGAAAATGGCTCATTTGTATTGAATGGAAAGAGACTTACATCTTTACATGATATTATGAATGGTGACAAGGAATTTATCTCAAAGAATAATGCTGGATTCTTGGCTGCTTCTGTGGATAATGTTAAAGACCCTGTGCTTGCAGCACTTAATCAGAATACTTTCACTGCTGATGCTTCTATGCTTCTTTCAAGATTAGGTTATAATCCTATTGAGATAGGTCTGCTAATGATGCAGCCTATAGTTCAAGAGATTACTCAGACCTATTTTAGAGAGAGTAGAGAAGGTAAAGGTAAAGATACTATCATTGATGAAGTACTGGATAAGTATAAGGAGAAGGCTGCTCTTAATAATGACTTGACTTATGATAACTACAAGAATAATAGCTTCTACATTGAAGAGCTTGCAGATAACATAATGCTTGCTAAGGAAGCTGTTACTGACAGGTCTCAGACTTCTGATTTCAGAAAGATTGAGTTCTATCAGAAACAAGTTGCAGTTGGATATTTGTTCAAGAGAATTATGAACTCTGCTGATGCTTTGGGACAGTTAGTACAGGCTACAAGGTCTGATACCCAAGGAGGTGCTGCTGGTCCTACTATTGCAGATACAGAGTTGAAGATGCAGAAAGTGAAAGACCTGTTAGACCAAATAGAGAATAATGACAAGTTCCCATTGAAGAATGCCAATGTAATACTTGATGGTCTGTTATCAGACAATCCTGACACTGACACTCTAAGAGAAAGACTATTGTCAGCTCCTCTTCCTTTCTTACAGGCTTTCTATACTCTTGGCTTGCAGAAGACAGAAGAAATGTTAAGGTCTTATTTCCCTCAATATACTGAATCATTCAGGACTGTAATTGATGACCTTAGAGACATGACTAAGACTGGTAAGTTGAATGTAAAGACTATGAACAGTATTTATAATGACCTGCTTGCCTATATCATGTCAAAGAATGGATTCTTTGGTTCTGAATTGATTGTAAACCCTGACTCAGAAGTAGGTGATATTATTGTAACTTCCTCTGATAAGAGAAAGGATTTCATCAATAACTTCCCTGAATACTTCAAGAGAGTGGTTACAGATAATGAGGATATAGCTGACCTTGAATTTATTAAGAGACTCAAGGTAATCAGGGCAAATGACAGTAATCCTGTAGACACAGTAGTGTTTAAGAATGTAGGTCAGTTAAGTCCTACTTTGAGAGAAAGATATATGAGAGATTGGGCATCTCTATTGTATATGAGTAACCCAGAAGCTCAGAAACTTGCTCTTAACTTATTCAGGTACAGCTATTATAGGAATGGCTTTGCATTTGGACCTTCAACCTTCATCCATTTGGCACCTGTGGCAGTGAGAAATGCTATCCCAGAGTACATAAGTACATTGAGAACTCTCTTGTCATCAAGTGATGATTATAGTCAATTTGTAGACCAATATGTCTATAACCACTTGGATAACAGAAAGTTGGTTCCTGAAATCCCTGATACAGCCTCTGTCCAGTTCATAGGAGAGGATAATGAAGTTAAGGATGAAGTTACATTTGTGATTGATGATAATGCTACCTTTGGAGATAAGAAAGTTATCAAGAAAAGGATAGATACTCCTGATGGTCCTGCTTATGACTTCTTTAAGTATATAGGTAAGAGAATTAGAGGAAACTATGTCTATTACAAACTGACTTCATTAGGTACTGAACAAACTAATGTTGCAACCTATGAAAGGATTGAACCATTAGGTTTCAGAAACAGCTTTATTGAATATGAATATGGTAAGGATGTAGAAGAGATGGAAACTGTAATTGATAAGAACAGGAAAGATTATGACCCTTATGCAGATACATTGTCAAGATTTGACCTTGGAGATGCTGAGGTTGATTATGATTCTATGCCTGACTATCAAGATATGCCTCAAGAGTATTGGGATTCTATTCCAGAGGTAGATACTGATGCTTTCCAACAGGTATATGGTACTCCTCTTGATACTTCTGCTCCAAAGGCTGATGATGTAACAGCTATTCAGCCTAATACAGAGTATAAGGATGAGAATGGTGATAGTATTTGTGGTGCTCCAACATTATATAGTTTATAAGATATGGCAAGAAGTTGTGCAATTATTCCAAAGGTGAAGAATAGAAATGGTCAAGTAGTGGACAGCAAGTTATTTAAGGACTTGCTGTCCTTCACTTCAAACAATAGAAGTGAGGCTACAAGACTATATCTTATTACAAAAGCTGACTCTTTTATAAGAGACTGGAATCCAAGGCTAACATTAGATGAAAACAGTGAACCTACATTGAGAAGTTTGCTAAAGCAGACTAATCTCAGTAAAGTCATTCCAGAAACTAAGGTACTTGAGAGACTTAATAGGGAGATTGGGTACTATAAGAAAGGAATGGACAGACCAGCCCTATGGGTAAACAATGATGAGAATTATCAAAAGTTGAAACAAAGGGCTATAGCCTTTAATCAGAACTCAGAGTATAGGGATGATTATGTGGCTAATATAGTTAAGATTCAAGACAGTGAATCTCCAAGAGTATTCATTGGAGTAAAGGTTGAGAAAAGAAACAGGCTTAACTCTATTAATGCAGACAAGATGGAATACAATGAAAACCTTAATAACAGGTTGAGAGGTATTCTTGAGTCTCATGGAATAGGGATAGGTGCTTTGACTAACCTTGAAAAGAGAATGGGTGTTCATGGTGTGACTGATTTTGATGTTGCAAGAAATGCAGCAAATGGTCTTGTTGAAATGATTAGGCTTGCTAATGGTATTCAAGGTGAAAGAGCACTTCCTGAGGAATTTGCACACTTTGCCATTGAAGCTATGGGTGATAATCCACTTATCACAAGACTTATCAATAATATATCTTCCAATGGGCTGGCAAGAGAAATTATAGGTGAGGACTATGACACCTATGATACCTTATATCATAGTGATGAGACTAAGTTGGCAAAAGAAGCTGCGGGTAAACTACTTGCAAAGCATCTTCTTCAAGGTGAGAATATCCCATCTGCTCCTTATAAGAATCTACTGCAAAGAGTAATCCAAGCAGTTAAGAGTTTCTTTAAGAATATTAGTGCAAGTCCTATACAAAGAGCCATGAAGGAGGCTGACAAGAACTTTGGTTCTTTAGCACAGCAAATACTTAATGGCAGCATGGATGAGGCTATTGATGTTAGCAATATAGCTTCAAGTGGGGTATTTTACAGTACCTCAGAGAGAGTGGCAAGAGATAAGAAGTTACTTCAAGGAATCATTGAGAATGAGTTGAAGAGATTGAAGATTTATGAAAAGAGAAATCCTAATAGCCAGTTTAGTGCTAATCAAAGGTTACTAATTGATAGATTGGATATTGAATTAGCTGATAACAATGAGATTGAGGGTATTTATACTTTTGTAGAGAATGCTCTTGAAGAATTGACTAAGGTAAGTGACAGACTTACTATGCTACAGAATACTCCTGCTACTAATGTTAATGAGAGAGCCAGAGTACTAAGAGATGTCAGAAACTACTTGTATAGTTACAAGCATATTACTGATGATATTAGGAAGGCTCTTATTGATGAAGAGAAGTATGCAGACAATAGATATGGTCAGAGAGTAAGGGTAGTATTGGACAATACAACTACATTACTTGGAGACTTGTTTGTAAGGTACAATGAAGTATCAATGCCTCTCTTTGTTGATTTCATTAAACCTTTTGTAGGAGAGAGTATAACTGTTCCTTTTGGCAAGTTCAAGGGCAAGACTATGAGTGCTGAAGACTTAGTTAAGATAGCTGACAAGGACATATCTTTCTTTGATAGATGGCTTGATTCTATGGCAGACTCTTCAGATTATATGCTGAAAGTTATGGACCAAGCTGTCAAGAAGAGTAAAGAAAATGCAAGGTTGGAGACCATCAATGTTATGAAGGAGCTTCAAGCTGCTACCATTAAGTTAGAGCAAGCTGGAGTTAAGAGCACTGATTGGATGTTTGAGAGAGACAGTAAAGGCAATCTTACAGGTAATTATATCTCTGAGATTAATCAAGGTCTATTCAAAGAGAAAGTCAGGGAAATGTTCAAGTCTCTTAATGAGAAGTATGGTAAGAATCCTGTAGGAGATAATGCAGAGAAGTACAGAAAGGAGAGACAAGCTTGGTTTGATGCTAATATGGAGGTAGTCAATGGAAAGAAGCAACCTAAAGTATCAATCTATGGCAATAAGGCTTATCAGAATTTGAATCCTGCCCAGAAAGAATACTACAACAAGGTTATGGAGATAAAAGCTAAGCTGGATTCATACCTTCCTGACAAGTACACTACCTTAACTAATGCAGTTAAAATCAGAAAGGACTTACTTGAAAGAGTAAAGGCATCTGATGGTGTAAAGTCAGGTAGTTTACAGCTTTGGGAAGCAGTCAAAGACCAATTCATTAGAAGGACAGATGACACTGAGTTTGGAGATAGGGCTACAGTAAAGGACTTTGAAGGTAAAGAGGTGCAAGTACTTCCTATCTACTATACCAAGATGAAAGAAGGTGAAAGCCCTAATGACCTATCTACTGATATAGTATCTACTCTCACAGCTTATGCAGCTATGGCTAATGACTTCAATGAAATGAATAAAGTAATTGATGTTCTTGAGCTTGGCAGAGATATGCTGAAAGAAAGGGAGATTATACAGACAAGAGGTGGTAAACCACTGGTTGAAAAGTTCAAGTCTGTAGGTAGGAAAGTAGAATCTACTCTCACTAAGTCTGGTGATGAAACAAGATTTATGCAGAGACTAAATGACTTCTTTGAGATGCAGGTCTATGGTAGATACATGGCTGATGAAGGCACATTTGGTAATACTAAGATTGATAAAGGAAAGGTGGCTAACTTTGTTAATAGGATGACTTCTCTTAATACATTAGCTGTCAATGTACTATCAGGTATTTCCAATGTGGCTACTGGTGGAGTTATGATGAGGATTGAATCTTTCTCTGGGGAGTTCTTTAATGAATCTAATACTCTAAGGGCTGATAGAAACTATGGTCAAGCATTACCTGAATTTCTTGCAGAGATTGGTAATAGAGTCAAGACAAGTAAACTTGCTTTGTGGGATGAATTATTCAATGTAATGCAGGAATATGAGACTGATGTTAAGGAAGTAAACTTTGACAGAAAGACTTGGTTCAGTAGAATGTTTGGTACTTCTGCTTTATTCCTTATGAATAATGCTGGTGAGCATTGGATGCAGAATAGAACCTCATTAGCACTTGCAGATGCTTATAAAATGAAAGCTCCTGATGGTAAGATAGTATCTCTATGGGATGCTATGGAAGTGGTTCCTATTGATAAGAATAACAAGAAATTAGGTGCTAAGTTACAGTTAAAGCAAGGTTATACTAAGGAGGATGGGTCTGCATTTACAAGAGATGATATTATAGCATTCAGTAGAAAGTCTGCTGCTATAAATCAGAGAATGCACGGTATTTACAATAAGGCTGACAGAAGTGCAGTACAAAGGTTAGCTGTAGGTAGAATGGGTGTTATGTTTAGAAAGTGGATTAAGCCATCTTTGAATAGAAGATTTAAGTCTGCCACATATAACTATGACTTGCAAGCATGGACAGAAGGTTACTATAATACCACAGGTAGGTTCTTGATGCAGCTTGCTAAGGAATTGAAAGAAGGTCAGTTTGCATTAGCTGCAAATTGGAACCAACTTTCCAAGACTGAGAAAGCAAACATCAAAAGAGCTGCAACTGAAGTAGGACACTTCTTAGCAGTAGCACTTGTACTTGGTCTTATGGATTGGTCAGATGACAAGGATAGACCTTGGTTGGCTAAGATGGCAGAATATCAGGCAAGAAAATTATACACTGAATTAGGTTCATTGATTCCTGGACCTCAGATGGTTGGAGAAGGATTGAAGATTATAAAGTCTCCTACTGCTGGCATTAATACTCTTGAAAATACTCTTGATTTAATTGGACTTGTGAATCCATTTAATTATGAAGTATTTGCTGGAGAAGATGCTTTGATACAGTCAGGAAGATATGAAGGAGAGTCTAAGGCAACAAGACTATTCTTTGAATCTCCACTTATTCCAATGAACAAAACTATTTATAGAGGTTTGCATCCTGAGGAAGGTATTCCATTCTTTAAGCAATAAAGTTAATTGTTAATAATAGAAAGGGGAGTGAGTAGATTAAGTTCTACTCCTCCCCTTATTTTTTTTTTTATTTCCTACAAAATAAAAAGGGCAAGGTAATTAACCTCGCCCTAATAAAAAATTTCATCCTACTGATTAGAAAGCTATACACTTAATAGCTTGGTCTCTCTCCTTTTGAGAGATTGAATCAAACTTCTCTGCTGTCCAACCTTTCTTCAATAAATTCTCTTGCATAGAATCACTTAAAGTATTAAATGATGTAGTAGTTGAAGTAGTACTTCTCAATTCACTGATAGTAGGAACTTTGAATGTACTATCTGCATACTTACCCTCATTAATTCTTCTATAGTAGTCTATCAAGGAAGGTCTAAAGTTATTCCAGTTAGTAACCTTAGCAAAGAGTTCCTTGAAGAAATCAAGTATTCTCTTACCTAAGCCCCTATTCTGTCTTGTCATTACATACTCTCTAAATCCTTCTGCCATATCTTCCTCAAGAGAAAGATTGTCTTTTTCACCATATAATTTCCTTGCTTCATCATATAGTGCCTGTCTCTCATTATTGTCAAGAAGGAGATTAAATACAGCATGGAATGCTTCATGGTATGCAGTACCTTCAGCAGCTATGTCAGACAATGTGATTACACCTTTATCAAATTGACCCCAAGCTAAAGCACCTTGTCTGCCTACTTTAATAAGACCTTTTACTACTTGTACTCTATCATTCTCACTTAATTGAGGTAGTACTCTACTCAACCAATTAAGTTCCTTTTCCTGATTCCATACTGTAGCTTCTGTGTCATCTACTCTTCTTAAAGTAAATTCATCCTCAAACTCTTCATCATGGTCATTTATTGCCTGTTCCTTTTGAGCAGTATAGGCAGCACCTGTCTGGGTATTACCTTGATTAATAGTTGCAGGAGTTTCCACAGTAGTGATAGGAGCAGCACTTACAGTAGATACTGCATCAGGGTCAAACAATATAGTCTTTTCTGATGCTAATTCCTTAACTTTCTGAGGCTTAGCTTCAAGTCCTTTCCTAATTGCATCCTCAACTTGTGATTGGGTCATACCCCCCTGCACAGGATTATTCTTCAAGAATAGGAATGTCTTACCATTAGGGAATACTGCATAGAAGCTATTTGAAGCTACATGAGCAGCTTCCTTACCAAATCCCTTTGTAATATTAGGAACCTTAGTTACATGAACTTCAACCCCATCAATTACAGTCAGTGGTGTAACATATCCCTTATGTAATTTGCCATCCAACTCAAAGTAACCTACTCCCTCATCAGCATTATTCATACTGTGTTCAGGTGTTAAATCCTCAATAGGATTTTGGGTCTCTAATGAGGTTTCAAAAATAGGCAATACTGTCTGAGCCTGTGCTAGAGTAGCAGGAGTTTCTGTAGATTTATCTACCTTAACTGCACTTGCTAAAGGTACATTAACAGCAGGATTGTATGCAACAGGAATACCTTTTTCACTTTGTACTGCTGATACATTCTCCTTATCATAACTCAATACAAATGGCATTACAGCCAACTTAGTAACTGGTACACCATACTGAGATTCAAATAAGTTCTTGTAAGCAGAAAGTTGTAAAGTATAGTAATCCTTTGCACTCATCCTCTGAGTAGCAGATGGAGTAGTAAAGTAATTAACCTTATGACCATATCTGTCTGTAAAGTCATAGAAGCTGTATCTACTTGTCTTTACATCATAGATTCTAAAGTTACCATCCTTATCAACAGAAAGAATATCAACCTCTCCTGCAACTCTTGTACCATCAGGATATTTTTGGAATAATACAATATTGTCAGCAAGGAATCTTTCTCCCATTTGCTCCATATTTAACTTAATCCTATTAAGAGTAGTAATCAAATCTATGAAAGCACTCTCTAACATATTGGATGGTTTCACTATCTTAGATACATCCCTTACAGTAAAATACTGTCTAATAATACTATCTATTGCTGAGCCAGCATCAAGTGCTCTTTGTGAATTAGTACCAGACATCTTATCTCTTACTATATTCACAATAGTATCTCTACTCTTAGCATCAGTCTTTCCTTGATAACCATCAAGATTAATCTTATACTTGTTTTCAAGGAACTTCAAGTAATTGTCAAATTGAGCAGGAGTATCAACTAACTGTGATAGCTTGGTTCTTACTTGTGTTAAAGCCTCTGTTTGCTTAGGAGATTCTACCCAATTAGAACCTAATCTACTATGTACTCTACTATATTGGTGATATTCACCATCATCTTCAAGTACATAATAAAACTCTCCATCAGTTCTTGTCTTGTCTATTCTCTTTTGGTTCTCATATATTTCACTGATAACCTCCTTAGACTTGGAAACCCTGTCCTCTCTTTCTTTCTTCCTGCCTGCAATAGTATCCTTTACATCCTGACCACTAAGATATGTCTGCTTACTCCTGTCAAGTACCTTACCATCAGGAGTAAGAACTTTATTATCTACCATCATTGATGAGTTAGTGGAATCCCCAAAGTTATCTTGTGCCCAAGCCAAGTCAAACAATATTCTATTACTGTCAGTAACTTCTACAGTCCTGCCTTGGTCATCTCTGATAGTGTTTGTCTTTAAGTCTACATAGTATGGCTTATTTGAGAATACAGATACTATTCTTGTGCCTGCAATAGCACCCTCAGTACCTCCTACAGGAGTTTCTACTTTCCTCTTAGGTTGAGGAGCTACAGAAGCTGGACTTATAGCTTGATGAAGATTACCTTCATTATCAAAGTAATCAGTTGTAAACCAATTACTTCTTACTGAAGCCTCAGTAATATTTGAAGTAAGGATATTAGAGTTTATCAATCTGTTGTTGTATGCACCCTCATTTATTCTTCTTGTGCTGACCTGTAAAGGAAGATTGAACTTGATAAGGTGTCCAAGTATCTCATTGTATATATCCTCAGGATTCTTAGGAGTACCTAATGCACTTGTATCCCCCAAGTCTTCAAGAGCAGTTGCATCAAAGTTTATACCTCCAATCTCTGCACTCTTGCTACTTGTAGAGAAATATACATCATACTTATCCTCCTTGATTTGCTCTTTTCCATTAATGATTACTTTCTCATAAGTACCATCTGGCTTTCTTACCTTCTTACTGATAACAATACCATCACCTGCCCTACTACTAAACCAAGTAACCATAATATCCTGCATATACAAGTCTTGTGCTAAGTCTTGCATAGCAGCAGATACATCATCCTGTGATGTAGCAGTTGATAACTTAGTAATGGCATTCTTTATATCTTCTCCAACAGGAGTAGAACTTACATTGCTATCATTCAGATTGAACTCTTCATTATTAAAGTGCTTAACCCTTACAGCAGCAGGAGAATACTTACCAGCTCCATTAGGTATAAGCAGATATAATCTACCTTCCTTTTGGCTCATATCCACTGGCTTGATAATAAGACTATCATCAATCTTACTATTAGTGGTAAGAACACCATTCTTTATAATACCAAAGATAGGCTTTCTGTCTGTTGAGGATACATTAGGTATCTCAGATAAACTCCTTTCAGTATTACCATAAGGAACTCTACCTACCATTACCTTAGATACCTTTGTAACAGGTGTGGCAATGAACTTGCCAGTCTTATTTTGCCTGTTAGCATACTCACTTCTTATCTTCTCTTCAAGACCCTTCAAGCCCTCATACCTTGAAACACTATAATCAGACTCATCCAAACTACCTACTACTTGGTTGTTTCTCTTGTCTACAATGAAAATTGTATTCTCATTATAGTCTGGGTCAATCATAAAGCCAAGTTCATCACCTGCTTTTAGATTACCCTCATTTACATATCTGAATGCTCCTTGGTCTCTTAGATAGCCATAAATGCCAGAGAAATCTACATTCTTTTTTCTTTCACTTACTACAATATCAAATGGTCTAAAGTCCCCTTCCTTACTTGCCTCTATATGCAGTTCAGGTATAGCAGGCCTATAGAACTGATTGAGAGTATCTCTGCTTGGTCTTTGTGGAGTTTCTACCCTCTCATTGGCTTTCTTATTCTCCTCATTAACCATTTCAGCAGTTATATTACCTACAGGTAATTCTGTTGTAGGTAAATCCTCACTACTTGTTACAGTAGGAGTAGTAGATGTACCACTGTCTCCTGTAGTATCTCTTCTATCATCACCTCTTACAGTCCCCTCTCTTTTCTCTACAGGCTTCTTATATTCAGGTGAGAATCTATCCTTGAATCTATTGTCATTATTTACCTGAGACATTGCATTCTGCAAAGCATATTGAGCCTCTTGGAATCTTGTTGCAGACAACTCAACATCACCCTCAGAATCTTCATCAAAGGCATTCTCATTATTAATATAAATTGAGTTAGGATTAGCTAACTGTTCAAGATTTTCAGAGTTATTGAACTGGTCTTGAAGGAGCTTCATAGCATCTTGCTTAACCTGTGGTTCTGCATCTGACTCATTAAGAACTCTCCTCACCTCATTATTGTATTGTGAAGCTTCTCTGTAGTTCTTAGCCATCTCACTACCTTCATCCTCAAGTTCTTTTAGAACTCTATCCTTATTCTCTATATCATCTTGGGTATCTATGATGCCTCTGTACTCCTGTAAATTCTGTGCAGCATTCAAAGATACTTTCAAGTCATCAGACTTCTTCTTAGTTTCTTGTTGCACAGCTTGCTCATCAGCTCTTGCATGGTCTTCTGCTTGCTTTTGAGGATTTTCAAGATACTCTTTCAGCTTTGCATTATATGTCTTTGAGGCATTACCTAACTTAACAATATCATTCAGCTTAGTTGTAATATCTTCTTTCTCATCTGCACTAAGTACAGTCTCATCTACCTCATTAATCTCCTTAACAAGACCATCTACAAACTTAGGATTAGTTGCCAATGTATGAGCCAATGTCTTATCATCCTGACTTCTTACAAGATTAAGAGTATTTATTGCACCTTGAATAGCTCTTACATTCTCATCTGCCTGTCTGTATCTATCAGTTAAATCAGCATGAGTTTGACCCTCAAAATCTCTTATCTGCTCATTAAATCTAAGGAATGAATCTAAGTTACCTAATACACTGCCTATTGCAGATTTTACTTCTCCAGACATGGCTGTTGCTCTCTCAGACCAATTGCCTATCTGAGACTTCATCCAAGTCAATTCTTCAAGCTGGTCATCTGATAATTGCTGACCTGTCTTAATATCAAGCTCATCTTTTATCTTCAGATAATTGTTGATAGTATTGGTCATTTCATCATGGTTCTGCTGCAACTTCTCTATCATTTCCTGCTTGCCTTCTGGGGTAGCATACATAGGATTACCATTCTTATCAACAAATGGACCTACCTTAGAACCATCTTCAAAAGTAGTTGTAGTGTTTTCCACAATAGAGGCAAGATTTTCATCTGATGTATCAAATGCTGTGTTAATTAAGGTAGTGAGGTCTTCCATTCTACCTGCATTATCAAACATGGCAATATCAGATACTAATTGAGCATGTTCTGCATTCTTGAAGCTGAACTCATCACCTTCCTCAGCAGCTCTATTCATATCATTCTGATACTTATTATGTCTGATAAGACCCTGATAGTAATTCTTAAACTCAGGAGAGTTTATCCTGCTATTCATGTAGTTAGCAATCTCATTCTCTCTTGCTATCTTCTCATTATAATCTCTCCACTCATTTATGGCACCACCTTCAATAGTAATAGGAGACTGAATGCCACCCTGTGCATTCCTTACACCTCTGAATCTTGGCATACCTAATGCACCTGTCAAAGAACCAATAAAGAACTCTTCCCATACAGAGCCATCATTTACTGTTTCATTGATTCCCTCAGCAAATGATTTGGTCCAACTCAAAGTCTCTTGTGCAGCCTCTGGGTCAGTCTTTGACTTATAGAAGTTATTTACATCAGTAGAATAATAGTTACCTGCTATTCTACTTGCAGCACCTTGTGCCATTTCCTCAGTACCTTCAGATAATGCACCCTTTGTTATTGCAGTAGCAGCACCTAACCTTGTAGTACCAGCAGTATATTCTCCTGCCTTACCTACTATATTGGTAGCTTTTCTTGCAGTCTTGAATCCATTGGCATATAACTTACCAAACTGGATTATATTAGATGCAGTAAGGATAGGTATATTCATAAGCAAGTCTGCATTACCCATCTTCAATCTATCTTCATTCAGTTTACCAAGTGCTGCATTGTAAGCCTCTCTTTCTTTTGCAATAGCATCCTGATACTTTACATAAGCTGGGCCTACAAATTGATTACCCTCTACACCACTTCTTACAAGTTCCTTTCCTGCATTAGCTTCATATTCAGCCTGTATTGCATTTAACCTTTCCCTTAGACTGTCATCAAGCTGTGCTTTATGAAGCTCAAACCAATCCTTACTATTATTGAGTGCTTCAATTCTACCCTCATTTACTGCTGAAATAGTAGCACCCACAGCAGTATTAACTATTGCTGGAGCCTTTGAAGACTTAGCAATAGCACCAATGAGTTGAGGTAGCTTAGTTACCTTCAATCCAGCAGCTGTGACACCACCAGAGTAGAAAGCACCTACTGTGAAACCTAAGTTCTTGATAAACTTATCACCTAAGAAGTTAGCAGTGAAGATATTTTCATACCAAGGCTGCTCTTGTTCTGCCCTTGTATAATAGTTAGGTAATGCCTGCTCAGACCACTCATTAACAGACTGCATAGCTTTAGAGAAATCATTATCCCAAAGACCAGACCATCTACCTTCACCTATTGCAGTGCCAGCTCCAAATATCAAACCTACAGTACCATCAAGGAAAGTAGTACCTGCAAGTATAGCACCCTTAGCAAGACCTGCTCCTATCTGTGCATACCAAGGCTGATTCTCTGCTCTTATATCCCCTAACTCCTGAAACTGTGCTTCAGTTGCAGTAGACTCATCAAACATGCTCTCACCCCAAGGTGTAGCAGTTCCCTCTAATGAAGTTGCAACCATTTGCTCACCATGTGCCCTTGCATCATACAATGAAGTAGGAGCAGTATTTGCTCCTACATTCATGCTGAATGACTGAAACTCAGGACTAAGGTTAGTGTATGGCTCTTGATTTGCTTCCTGCAAATCTCTGAAAGTCATTGGACCACTCTTAGTAATATCTATATCCTTTACTTTAGTTTCTTTTGCCATATCTTAATATCCATAAGAATTAAACTCTTGTTCTTTTGTCTTATTCTGTACTCCTAATTGAGAATGGAATAAGTATGCTTGCTGTATAGCCTGTGCATATTGTTGCTGTGCATAAGTAATTTCATCTGGAGTAGCCTGATGTACATTTCCTCTTGCATCAGTATATTGTCCTGTATTAACTACTTGCTGCCATTGATTTGCAGCAGCCATTGCCCTATCTCTATTCTGTTCATTAGTTGTATTGACACCAGCAGGCATCCTGAATCTTCTCACATTACCCTTGTCATCTTGTATCATTACAGTAGTACCATAAGGACTGAATCTTGTAGCAGTTACTTTGTATTTATCACTCTTCAAGTCTTCCATAGTGATTTCCTCACCTGTATCCTTGAATTGCTTAGACTTGCTATCATAATCTACTTCTTTCAGACTTAATCCTCTACCAGCAGTCATAATAGCATCCTTCATATCACCCTGTTGGGCACCTGCAATAGGATAGTCATACTCAGTAACTCTTGTAGCATCATATCTTGCAGTTCTTGCTGCTGGAGAGTCATCAGCATATTTACCCCATAATCTTCCAGCATTTACTCTTTGATTAGGACCAAAACTATCAGAACTTACAGCACCTCTACCCCCTAATCTATCAATAAATCTCTTGAAGTCAGAATCAACAAATTGACCCTGAGTTACTGGAATACCTGTTGATGGAGATACTGTCCCTGGAATATATTTCTTACTGTTGTAAGCTTTCCATCCCTCTTGATTCATCTTCCACTGACCATTCTCCTTGTAGAAGTACTTAGAGTATTTCTTCATATCATCATTGTACTTCTTCTCTTCCTTGCTTAGTTCTCTGCTACTATAGATGTTCAGAGGATTGATGGCTAAGTTATTAAGCCTTGCTTGTCTCTGCTCTTCTGCCTTTCTTGCAGCAGCTCTTTTCTCTGCCCTAATCTGCATAGCTTCTTGTTCAGCCATCTTAGCTCTCCAATTATCAAGAGTCTGGTATTGAGTCTCACCAACTGCACTCCATAGACCTTGCTTAGCATAGTCAATAGCCCTTGCAATAGTAGCTTGGTCTCCCCAGTTCCTAACCCCACTTGAATTAATAGCATCCTCAACAATTCTTGTAAGTTGAGGAGCAGCATTAGGATTATCCTGTATAGCCTGTAATACTGCTTGAGAGCTAAAGCCTTTCTGCATCATTGTCTCATAGTATGAATTACCTAAGATACTTCTCCACTTCCTTGGCTTCTCTTGCATTTCCTTAGCCAATGCAGATGCAGCACTTGCAGCCTGTGCAGTAATTAACTTACCTGAATATGCTTCATAAGCTAATTGAGGATTCCTTATATAATCATCAAGACTTGTAGTTGCAGCTCTTCTACTCAACATCAATGTTGGGTCTTGAAGGAGTGCTTTTTGTTGTTCTTCTGCTTGTTTCTGTCTTGCTGTATAGGCTTGTTCAATAGGAGTTATCTCCTTACTATATCTTGCTCTCATATTGAGCATATCCCTTCTACTTGCAGCATTAAGTCCTTCTCTTGCTAACTGACCAGCTTGCTCTTCAAGGTCATTTGCATAGGTCTTATACATCTTGTAAGCATAAGGGTCAGTCTGTTCATTAGCCATTTCCTCCCATACACTTGCCTTAGTAGCAAGCTCTCCATACTGGTTCTCCAACTCTTGATGAGCCTGAGTAGCCATCAAGGTTGGAGCCAGCATCTCTTGATAAGAGAATGGCTTGAATTGTGAATTTATTACTAAACTATAATTAGCCATATTACTTCTTCTTAATAGTTAAATAACCACCCTTAGCTTTCTTTTTCTTAGCTTTATTGGCAGCATCTCTTACTTCCTTCTTCTCTGCTTCACTAAGACTTTCATATCCATTCTTATATGTAACATTACCCTTGCTATCAATAGAGTAGTATAGTGCAGGATTACTCATAATCATGTTTCTACTATACTCTTCTCTACCAATATCTCCAAGAGAATTAAAGAAGTTAGTAAGGTTAGCACTCATACTTGCACCTCTTCTTGCATCAACAGCATCTCTTACTGCCATAGCCTGTGCAACACCACTTAGTCTTGAACTTCTTGCCTTTAATGCAGCTTCTTGATTTGCCATTGCAGCCTTGAGTCCCATCTCAGCATTAGCCATGTTAGTGCCTCTATTAAAGGTCTCAACAGCTTGTCTTTGTGCCAAGTTATACTCTTCAGCCTGTCTTGCAAGGTCTCCTAACCTACCTTGAGCATTATAGTCTGCTGCAAGTAAGGCTGCATTTCTTGAAGGACTTGTAGTGTTCATAATAGCCCTTCTTGTAGCACCTGCCTGTGCATTAAGTTTATTCAAATAGAAGTTTCTGTCAAAAGGTCTATATTGTAAATAGTTACCTATTGGAGTATATCCTACTGGAGTATAATTACCTGCTTGATTAGCTGCTTCAAGTATTGTATCTGCACTTGTATAGTCTGGTCTACTAAATAAGTTCTGACCTAATCCTATTGCAGCACCTACTACAGGAGCATATCTTAGCCAAGTCAGCTTGCTATTATTATCCCCTTTATCACCCTCATCAGTACCTGACATGGCTTCATTCCATACATCTTCTGCACTGATAGGTTCCAATAAAGTACCATAGTCTTGCCAATCTCCATAATCTACACCATCTAAGAAGTTAGGCATATCACCAAGACCATCAAATAATGTACCCATTCTACCACCATGAGCATATTGTACTCCTTCTTGACCTACTTGATTCTGTTGCCTTACAGTCTCTTGGGCTTGCTGTAGTCTGGACATAGAACTTAGAAGTCCTCTCTTGCTTATTGGGTCATTAGGTCTCTCCTTAGACTCCTCTCCCAGCTTCTCTGCTATTGCAGCAAATGAGTAGCCATCATAAGACTTTGGAAGATTGAAACTCTCTAATAGACCACCATCAGCAAACATTCTGTTACTAAATACATAGTCATTGAATATAACCTCACCTTGCTCTACAAGATTTGGGTTTCCCTCAGCATCCATTCCCATAGGTACACCTTCCATTGGATTCTCCTCATGGGTTCCACCATTACCAATTATTCTAAGACCATTATCCCACTCAGCACCATGAGTAAGTAAATCTCCTCCAAAGGCATGATGCCACTTCCTTGCATTAGCAGCAAAAGTAGCTCTCTTTCTTACAGCAGGGTCACTGCTTCTTTTACCCCTTGCAATACACTCTGAAGTAACTTTACCTCCACAATACTTAGTGAATTTACCTCTATTCTCAGGCTTGATATGTATCTTACCTCCTTTAGCAAAGGTATTCAATTCTGATGATTCAAATGAGTTAGGTAATGAAGTCAGCTTACCTTTATTTGCAGCATTAAGAGCCTTAATACCTAAGTTCTCCTTAGCTAATTCATAGCCTATTGCTCCACTTCCATATCCTCCCCATATACCAAGAGGACCACCAAAGGCAGCAAAGCTTGCCATAGCATTAAGGTCAGACTGAGTATCTGCTGCATCTGCTGCATTCTCATAAGAAGTCAATGCTCTATTTCTTGCAGTATCCTGTTGCTTCTTTAGTTCCTTATATTTGTTTTTAGCCTTATTGCTAAACCAACCATCTTTACCAATGTCTGATTTAGTAAAGTCTTTGCCAAAGTCCTGATTAGCCCACTGGTCCATAACTGAATCAGCACTACTGCTATCTACCATAACAGTATTTATAGCTTTGTTGCTTCCTTCAACTTCAGCAATCTTCTCCTTATTTAACTTGGAGCCAAACATCCTATTTGTAAGACCTCCAATAATACCTGAACCAGCAGATATAATGCCTCCAAGTACAGGATTAACTGCACTTACTGCACTACCTATAGTACCTCCAATATTACTAATTGCACTACCTGCACCTGACTCAAGTCCTCCACTAATAGCACCACCTGCAATATTACCTACTGCACTACCTATGCCACCTGCCAAGCCTCCCTTTAGCATTCCAGCAACATTGCCTCCACTAAAAGTACTCTTTAAGTCAAATGCTCCTGTGCCACCCATAGCAGCCTTGAAATCACCACCCCAAGCATAGTAATGAGGGTTGTATGTAAATGGTCTGTTAGACTTTCTTATAACTTTTCTTTTAGCCATATCATACTAATTTGTTTGCAAAGATAAACAAAGTATTTGAATTATACAAGGACATTATCCAAAAAGTAAAGGGAAGATAAGTAATAAACTTACCTTCCCCCTATTATTACTCAAAGTAGTGCACAATCATATCATGCAATACAGTCTTATTTACATTCTCTCCTTCCATAGATAACTTGATATATAACCAAGGATTCCTCATCCTATCTCTACCATTTGCTTTAGCTCTTGGTATATTAGCTCTCCAAATTCTAAACTTCTTCTTCAAGTCAGAAGGTCTTCCTAAGATATTATTTAGAGTAGAAGTACCTTGTTGATATTCATTCCATACAGTTAGAGTATCAAATGTTGTATTGAGCAGATTACCATTCTTGTCCCAGCTATCTGACCTGAACTCAAGGTTATTGAATATCTTGTCTACAGGCATATCTGGGTTAGCTATTATGGTAGTATAGAATGGCTGATATACTCCAAAGAACATATTATAGTCTCCTTCATTATGCAACCAAGGTCTGTACAATGTACCTGTACCTTCAACATTAAAGGCAATTCCCCTGTCTTCAAGGTTAGTAAAGTAAGGCATCTTCTCATAACTATAGAATGAACTGAACTGACCTAATGGCTCAGAGAATGCTAAACACTCATCTTTGCTAATAAAGAATACATCACCATTAACCTTGTCATAGTAGGTAACAAATCCATCAAAGTCTACTGGGTTCCATATATCTATACTATCAGAGGCTTTGTTAATCCAAGAGTGGAAACCTAATCTGTCAGATAGGTTATCTAACTGACCATTGAATAAGAATATACCTTTTGTGATGTCATCTATGAAGTAAATACCATTAGATGTTTCACACATAGACCATTTATTAGTGCATCCTATTCTATCAGAGATATATCTCTTACCATTAACCTTTCCACTGTTTGCAATCTCAATAGGGACTCCATCAGTAGAGGAAATCTGCATATTCTCATTATATAGGATTTGGCTGATACCTCTATCTTGGAAAGCAAGTATATTGTTATTAAACCTTCTCAGTGCCCTTACATTTCCCTTATCCCCATCAAGGTCAAGGGTAGATGCAAGAGTGATGTTAGTCCAAGTATCTATTAACTCTCCAGCAGTTTTAGTCCTAGTCCAAGTAATTGAATTATGGAAGTTATCCAAGTTCAGCTTATTTGGATTGATTGTCCTATAATTGAAGAAGTTATTAGGCTGGGAATATACATCATTCATCAAGTTAAAATTCTCAGGAGTAATTGAGAAGTTACTTGTCTGTCCTCTGTTCCTATCATATCTACCATCAATATTTACCCTTGTTTCACACATGAATGATACAATATCAGTTACTGCATTCTGGTCTTCAAGAGTGAATGGATAAGTCTTGATATGGTCATATCTTTGGAAATAGGTATCACCTTCTTCCCATCTGATAGTAACACTGCTCTTAACCCCATTGTCAGTATCTACAAGAGAAATTGGGTCTCCACAAGGTAGCCATACATTATTTTCAAATGCCTCTTCTGTCTGACCTCCAAACCTATTCTGTACACTATTATTATACAATTCTCCTAACCATAGCCATCCATGTTGAATACTTGATACAGCATATATAGGACCTCTTGGAGCACCAGTAATAATAATGTCCTGTGATACACTCTTGGTACTTCCTGACTTATCCCAATACATGTGTTGCCCACTTGGAGCACCTGAGTTCTGTGCATTTACAAGCCAAGTATCATTATAATCACCATCCTTGATAGTAGGTAATATCCTCTGAGCACCTGATGTAGTATAGTTTAGAGCTAATACAGCATGAGGAGTAGATTTATACTTGATTCTAACAGGGTCAGTACCTGTAATTTGGTCAGTAAATCTATTATCTACCTGCATATAATTACCACTAAATAATTTATGTGCATCAGTTTCTGCATTTTGAACTCCAGTAGTCATAATAGGATAACCATCCTTCTTATCACCAATTCTTGAGATAGTGAGAAGCTTGTCTACATTGCCATAGTAGTTAATATCTGTAAGACCTGAGTTCTCCTGTGCAGGCAATCTAACAAGTGATACTTCATTAGAATCAAATACTGCAACTCCTGATATACCAGTTCTTGTACCATTACCACTAACATAAGCATTCCATATATTACCTGAATCCAAGTAGACTGACTTATATGAATATCTCATATTAGACATCTTCTTCTTGTCAAGCATAGCTGACCTATATCCATCAGTAGCAAACTTAGTATTATTAAGTGAGCCATTTCTATGCCAAGGATATACAACAAATCCAGTAGTGTAGTGATTAGTATTACCTGTATCTTTCTTGTATGCAGTCAATTCATCAAACCAGAATGCTCCAGAAATCAATCCTCTCCATCCAAAGTGAGAATCACCAAGATGCGACCCAAGTCCTTCATAACTAAAATCATTCTCTACACCTATAGGCTCTTTGTAAAATCCAGCAGGCAACTCTGAACTATCATAGAAGTTATTAACAGGAGTAGAAGTCTGAATATCAATATCTGAGGCAAATGCAGTTAGAGGAACCATGCCTACTATCCTCAGTTTCAATCCTGATGTATCAATACTTCTTACTTCATTATCAAACTCAATGTCAGGTGAGTGGAAAGTTAATATTGATTGGTCAATATAGTAATTCTCTGCATTATTAGATACCCAACTTGCAACATCTGAGTCAGTTGCAGTATCATCAACATAGGGACCAGAAGGGGGATTCCAAATACATTGAATTTCTGCATTTCTATTACTATTGCCTGGAATAGGTCTATTATGCCTAAACTCAGCCCAAGCTCCCTTATTGACTACATCAATATTGTATTGTGTCTCTCCTGAAGTAACTATAGTCCTATTATTAGACATGATACCTGCCCTTGAATATGCAGATGGATTTCCTAAGAATTGTCCTAATCCTACCCAGTCTCCACCCCAAGCACCTTCATCATTCTGAACATAGTGGAAAGCCTTGTATTCATCAAATGGTGCATTAGGTCTTGTAAACCAAGATGATTGTGCAAATGGTGAATTACCATATCTGTCAGATACATTATATACAGTAGGGCACAATATACCTTGACATATTGCCTCTCTATCATTAATAGTAGGATATACTACCATAGGTCTTATTCTAATATATCCCTGATTCAGTAACCTACTAATTATATCAGAATTGTTAAGAGTAAATTCTGCTACTGGCAATCCAATATTGCTATTATTATAGAAAGTGGTGTCTATATGAACAGTATTTTTGACATCATTTATCCATATAGGCTCTGACCATTTACCTGTATAGTGCTGTGCTTGAATGCCAAATCTGTAATATTCAAGATACTTAAATGTCTTGAATTGATAAGAGTTAAACTTTAGTTGATTATTATAAGGATAATAACCACTTGGTTCAGGAGGAGTAATACTCTTCACATAAGTACTGAATGTTATAGTCTTTCTTTTAAAGAAATTCTTTATAGTAGAATCTATAGTCTTTCTTTGTAATGTGAAATCTCCTAGGAACAATGTATTATCCTTCTGAGACATTGTGCCAAACACTACCTCTTCTCCACCTACATACAATAGTTCTGTAGGGTCAATTGAATCTCCTGATGAGCCATTATCTGCGTATGTAACATTTCTAGTAACAGTTGATGAATAAGAGAACCCAGAATTATCATTATAGTTTGCAGTACCTTTATATCCCTCAGAAAAAGATAATATAAATGTTTTACCACTTGATAATGCTATACTATCACCATTACTGAATGTGATTCTACTATAAGTATCTCCACTCAAAGATATATAACTACTAGTACTTACCTCAGATAATTTCAATGAACTTCCATCACTTCTCTTATAAAGAGTTATTGTGTATGGATTTCCTATAAAAGACAATGAAGTAGTCTTATATGTATAGGTACCTGAAATAGGTATAGCCAAATCTACTACTCTCTTAACTGTAGGTGTAGCATTTATACTGCTTCTATGTATAGAATAAACTCTGACATAATCAAAAGAATTATCAGGATTTACTATACTGATATTAAAACTATTACTTACACTATCTTCTGGACTAGCTCCTCTATTGTTATAGGATATGTAATAGAGAGGGGAAGCATAGAATATATTAGTTTCCTGACTATACTTATCAAAGTATGTGAATACATATTGTATAACACCCGGAGAAAAGCCACCATTGGCTACTAGATTTCTGTCTATAGAAACTTTTTCCTTTAATTTTAAAGTTCTTACAAAGTTAAAAGAGTCATCTTTCCACTTATTTACTACAGCAGATGCAGCAGCTACATTAATAACTCTTGGTTGATTCAATCCATCTGTCCAGTAAATCTTTCTAATATCAGAGTTTTCATAGAATGATATAGACTCTATAGGGTGCTTATAATCAAACCCTAAGTCACCCTTATATAGTAATTTACCTGTTAAGTTTCCATTATCAAACCATAGCTTATATATTTTATCTAGTGGAGTTGTTTCAATCTCTATATTAGACTCTTCAGCTACAATATCAGTTACTGTAGATTCTTCTGCTTCAATATCTACCTCTGGTAATTCTGTTTTCTCTCCATAAGAGAATATTATAAGCTCATCATTAATAAGTGATTGACCTATAGGAATACCCTCTATGTAATCCCCTATACCAGCTATACTTGATTTTTTATTACCTCTTTCATTTACCAAACTAAGCAGAGTACTTTCATCAGTTGGCATTACTCTGACATTCTTATTTTCATAAGCATATCCAGAGTTAAATGCAGAAGATGATAGGTCCCTCTGCATTCCCTTTGTCTTAAAAATAGCTTGTTTCTGCATAGTTATTGTAGTTTAATATATTCCTTATTACCAAGAGATGAAAATCCATTATTAAACTCACTTGTCCTTTGTATGAGTGTATTCCACATTCTTGATATACTCTCCATCTCAGACTGTGATGGAATAGTAAATTCACTCTGCAATTGACCAGCCAACCAAGCATATTGCTGCTGAGTATTCTGTAATACAGCAGGTGCAATCTTACCCATATCAAATAGAATAGTAAATGCTTCTCTCTTGATATATGCTTCAAGAGCCTTCAGGAATACAGGGTTATCAATAAGTAGTGGAAATCCATCCTTATCTACTGGAATTGCCTTATAGGACACTGATACATCTCCTGTCTTGAAGGATACATACAGTGCTTGTCCTTGTGTTTTGAAGGATAACTCTTGTGGTATCTTGTAGCCAGCACTTCTGTCATAGTGTTCTCTTGGCATGAAATTATCTGTCATGCTTCTAAGGCATACACCAGTTTTACACTCTTTAATCTGATTGATAGATATTAAATCACAAGGAAGCTTAGCTCTAAAGTCCTCTATATGAAGAACCTCTTCCTTATCTTGATATAACTTTGGCATACCAAATATACCAATAAAGTCAATGGTATATTGTACAGCCTGCTCAAGAGTTACATCTTGAAGAAGAGGATGTCTTAGTACTCTACTTAGAGCTTCTCTTATATTTATGTAGTTATATTCTTTTACCATAATTATATCTTGAAAGCATCTATCTTTCCTTCTTTTATTCTTTGTTTTAATCTCTTCTTCAGTTCTCTATTGACATTAAATTCATAGAAGACCTGATTATTATAGCCTGCTAACTGCTTATTATAGTAGACCTTAAAGATTTCTTTTTCCTCCACTTTAACCAGTGTTTTTTCCTTATAGGCTTCCTCATCTTCATACCATAATTTAAGAGTTTTATCCCAGTCTATAGGTAAGTTAGTCTTAACCTTTTCACCATCAAAACTAATTCTCACATCATATTTCCTTAGCTCTATTCTACCCATTCTATGTGGTAACTTAATATCATTACCATGAAGGAAACTATCAGCTAAGTAGTCATTGACTTTCCTTATAATACTATAGAACTCATGTTCTGTAAGACATCTTCCTATATTGAGCCAGCCATTCTTTCTTATCCACTTATAGGCATCATATACACCATAGGAACCTCTAACTTTATGAACTCTTGGCTCATTCACTTTTTTAATGGAGTTTAGGAAATCAACCAATCCTTTATCCTTCTCTTCTTGACAAGACTCCATAACTCACTATTTAGTTGCTACTTCTGACAACTCATCCTTTGCATCATTGGATTCATCCTTAGGTCTATACTCAGCACCTAATAACTCCTTAACTACAAGTTCAATCATGGGGGGTATAAGAGCATCCTCAATAGGGAAAGTCTTATCTAATACATCACATACTGTATCACCATTCTCATCAGGACACTGCAATTCTGATGCAGCCTGTGGGTCTTCAAATATACCTGTCATTCTTGCCTTTTCAAGATACAAGTACTGTGGATTGAAAGACTTAAAGTACAGGTAATTATCTGGACCAATAGAAGCATAGATGATATTTTTCAGATACTTATTATATCCCACATATCTCATCCTTTCTCTACTTACATAGGTAATCTCTCCCTGATAGTAATCAACTGGATACACCATAGGATTGCCTATCTTCATTAGGAAAGGAATCTTTTCCTTGCTTCTTAGATAAGAACCACCTTCACAAGGCTCACCTGATATAGCAGGTACCTCAATTAAATCCAAGCATATAGTCTGATAGTTACTCTCAGGTATCTGCTTCTTTACATCTGAATATCTCTGTTTCAGTAAGAATGTCCTATACTTACCAAATAGAAACATAACATGCTCCTCTGTATATAGGGCATCATCTGAGTACAGTTTCAATTCATCAAGTACCATGTAGGTTAATTCTTTATATGTACTCATTTGAACTTAAATATAAAATTTTTACATTGTTTACTAATCCCATTACAGCATCTTGATGCTTCACTTAAACCAGAGTATTCAGCAATAAAATTACCTTCTAAATCATACTGTAATACTGGCTTATGTTTATAATTCATACCTGCTGTAGTATGATGCTTATTAAGGTGAGGTAGCTCACAATAAGAATTGTTATCTCTGTAATGCCTTAGTCCTTTCTTATTCTTAACTTTTAAGTGAACACCATTTCCCTTTGTACTATTATACCCATTGTAATAGGAATCATATTTCTCTATATAATAGGTTTCCAATTTATCTAAGTCTGCCTTAGCAGTTTCCTTATCTGCATAGGTATTCCTCACTAACCTTTCATAAGCAAAGTTTTCTGGACCAAACTTAGCTCTTGCATTATCAAACTTTTCTCCACCATAATTTCTATTCAAAAAGAAAGAACCCCGACAAGAACACTCATCTATAGTTTGACCTATATAGACTGTCCCATCGGGGCTGGTGTACTTATATATAACTCCTGTTATCATTACAGCCTATATTATATTGCACTGCAAAGATAAGTAATTATTACCAGTTACACAAGGATTTTACTATTTTTATGTCAGAAGTATTAATGTAATAATTATACTGACTTGCCTGTACAAGAGATTGAAGTGTTTGCTATATACTCTGGATAAGGTATTAAGCAAGTAGAACCATATAGACAGTATAGGGCACTATCTAAAATTCTATACTCTTCTTCTGTTATAAAGGACTTACAATCACTCTCAAGTAAATCATATATGAATATCAGCACTAATAACTTATCTACCTCTGAATAACTCATATATCCTAACTTTGATAGGACATTGAAATATCTTGTAAGTGATTCATTAAGTACCTTGTCCATAGCATCCACAATTAGGGGTTATCACTGAGTCTTTAATTCCCATAAAGAATCTCTTCCAATACTTTATTGCCTCAGTATAATGACCTGTCTTTATAGCAAGCTCAAATGCCTTATATTGAAGTATGTAGTTAATGAAGTTCTTAGGAACAGAACAAGTATCACTTAGTTCTTTAATGTAACTAAAGGCATGTTGGTACAGAGGATAAAGGTTAGATACAACTCCTAATGTAGTAATATTATCCATCCCACAAGGAGTATTTGCAGCAGGTGTGCCCTTAGTCCTAACATACACAAAGAATAGGTTGTCTTTAAGAGATGGTAAGAGGTCTCCTGTTCCTAATTCCAGTTTGACTGATTTTGAATTTCCTCCAATAGTCTTTGTATATGCAACCTCACTACTTGGACCAGACTCAACAAAGGTATCTTGAGTGTCTATCTGTATAGTATCAAGATATACATTTGTGTAATATTCTAAGTCCTTGACAGATACATTTATAATCAGCTTTTGCCCATCAGGGGTTATTCTTAACTCATTAAATTGTACCATAATCAAATGTTTATATAAAAAGAAAGGGAGACTTAATAGCCTCCCTTATAAATTTGTTTAGCCTGCTGACACATCAAGAGTAGCTATAGTTAAACCTGTAGCAGTATTAATTGCAGAGATAATATCATTAGCAAGTTTGTTACTTGTTTGATTATTAGCTCCTACCTTTGGTACTACAAGAGTAATTGTCTTTTCAGACTTTTGTACACTCTCATTGCTACCTACATAAGCATAATGAATATCAATCACATTATACTTAACAGTTGGGTCTACAAGGTAAGTAGTAGGAATATTGTTAGGGAATCCAACTCCTCTATAAATATCACCTCTCTCACCCATACAGAAGTACTCAAGGTCTGCAATAGTCTTACCATTGTCAATTGTACCAGCATCTTCATTATCTGTAACAGTACCCCAGATTCTCTCATCACCATTTACAGTAATTGTAGTAGGCTGTACTGTGAAATATACAGGAGTCTGTTCCATAATACCAAGTCTCCAAGGCTGCTCAACCTCATCAATAACAAGGGCAGTATAAGTCTCAGTCAAAGAGCTTTCCTTTGTAGTAGCATCTACAGGAACTGCTTCATCCTCAGAATTTGTTAGAGTAAACTTAACAAGAGGAACTACCTCTCTACTAAAGTTCTTAGCCAGTGATAGAGCCAACTTCTTGTAGAAATCTGAGGCTGTCATGCCTGCATAGACATGTACCATACCATACTTGAAGTACTGGTCCTCATCAGACATACCTACATACTGTCTGAATACAATTCTCAGGATATAATCCTGACCAGCTACAGGAGCACCACCATTAACATCAGTGGCAAGAGTTACTGTAACTGACTTTAGCTCATGTGCCATAGCATCAGCATCAGTAGCCTTAGCATAAAGGATATTCTTGATGTCAATTAGGTCACTTCTCATCAAGTTGTCAGCACCCTTATATTCAAAGTACAGATGATTCTTTGCAGTATCATTCTTTACTGCAATAGAGCCAGCAGCATCTGATGCAAGTACATGAGGAGTCTTCAGTGCTTTTGCTACATAAAGCTGTCTTACTTGATTTGTACTAAATGTTGCCATTTTAATTTAATATTAAATTATACAATAGTTTTATTCTTTTCCTGTATTTGGAACCCTACTTATGATGGCAAGTTTTACTGCTCTCTCAAGTATAGCTCTATGTATTACAGGGTTCAATTCACATTCTGTTTTTACACTTATGCCATTGATTGACAGATTATCTGTCAAATTAGTTAATATAATGGGAGCAGGTCTTGAAAGGTATCTAACAAGATAACTCTCCACATTATACTTTGATACTATCTCTACTACCTTACCACTCAAATCAAGCCTCAAAGCTCTCCTTTCATTAGTACCCCTGAAAGGATTTTTCCTTATTCTATGATACTCATCTTGAGTAATTGGTATTACAGAGATGTCTTCACCACTCATACATCCTAATCCATCATCTTTCAAATTAACTGCTTCATAAGTTATGAACCATAAGTCATCAGGTAATTCAAAGAATACAGAGGATTTGGATAGTCCTGTATATCCTACTTTCTTGTCAGTAGTTGTGTAAGTCTTTATTAGGTCACTCAAGTATCTTCTGATTTCCTCAGTCCTCTCAAATGAGTCTCCAAATGGATTCTTACCATTATACATACCTATCACTATCTCTTCTTGAGCATTAGTGAGAAATACAGATTTCTCATATTCATCAAGCTCAACAGTGCTGAGTGTCTTTCCAAATGCCTCTATGGTAGAATAGCTATTCAGTAAGGTGTCAAACTCATTAGAAAATTCTTCAGTTGTCATTATTCACTTCTTTGACCAAGTTCTACACTACTCTTCAAGTCTCCTGTATAAGCAGACTTTGCAAGCTCTACTGCTCTTTGAAGAATTTCTGGATGAAGAATAGGGTCTAATTCACATTCACTAATAAAAGTCTTCCCATCAATACTTACATTAGAATAAGTTTCATCTAAATTAGTAAGTATTATAGGTCTAGGTCTTTTGATATATCTAATTTTATATTCAGATAATTCTCCACCAACTACTATTAATTCTGCTATACCACTATTACTATATTGCAATAATCTCCATCCTTGATTCTTTAATGGACATTTATAAGGTTTGGACATTAATCTATTGTACTCATCAAAACTAATAGGTACTATAGACAAATATCTAGATGTAGAACCTGATGTTAATTTAGCTGTCTCATTAACTATAAATAAGATGTCAGTAGGTATAGTATATAACTTACTCCTATTATCCATCTTTATATATGAGGAGTCAGAAGATATTATAGTAGGCTCTGAAACTCTGACAAGTGATGAAAAGTCTATCTGCCTCTTGGGACTACCATCAAATCCTTCTTGATACTTATTACCTTTAGGATTAAAATAGTTCTTTAGTATTTCATTTTGTGCCTTAGTTAAGAAGACTGACTTTTCATACTCATCAAGACCTGGAGCCTGATTACTCATTATGTTATTATACAGAACATCAAACTCATTAGAAAATTCTTGTGTTGTCATATTCTTACTTTAGTTTAGCTTCTAAAGCAAACTTAACCTCCTGATGCTTAGGAGAGTTTAAGTATTTAGCTGCTACATTCAATGTAGGCTCCTCATTAGCCTCACATAATGGAGTATTATCCTTTCTCAAGTATAAGTAATTACCCCTGTTAGAAATCAGACCTGCCTCTATAGCTCTCTTAATAAGAACCTTTGTAGGAAGCATTGGGTCAGTAATAACCTTCAAGAATATCTTGCTATCAGCCTGTATCAAGCTATTAACCTTAGTCTGTAAGAACTCAAGTTTAGCAGTCTGTGATGTAGGTCTACCATCAATAGTCTCAACAATAACTCTTAATGTATCAATATCATTCTCAATCTTACCAAACTCCTTATAGCACATCATTGTAGTGCTCATATTATTCTTAGCAACCTTAGTCTCTTCACCCTCAGAAATGATAACAAACTGGTAAGTAGCCTTAGGAGTATCTTGCAATGCTTGCAATGAAGGAGCAATATAATCCTTGTTGGCTAATAGTATCTTATATCTGATATAATCCTCTGGGTCAGATAGATTGAAGTAGTTATCCTGCTTTGTCAATCTTACCTTATTGATACCATTCTCATTGGAATCATCCCAGAAGTTATCTACCTTCTTATAGATACTTAGTGCATTATATTCAAGACCCATTATTTCCTCAAGAAATGCCTTTTCCTTGTCTGTAAGGACATTAACAAACATACCTGAAGATAATCTTGGTACTACAAATGTTCTAACTGCACCTTCTGCCATACCTCCTGACAATACATGCTTAGGGTTATTACCCCACATACCTGTCAGCTTAGGCACATGTCTTACAATAATTCTCTCATTTCTCAGACAACTAACTAAGGCATCATCAGATACCTCTACTTTCTCTTGTGTCTTTTTAGGGCTTTTTATAGTAGCCTCTTCTTTTGGTACTTCCTGAAGTGGAGTCTCTGTATTGTCTATATCAAAGTCAGGTACAGTATAATCCACCTTCTCTTCCATTTTCTTTTCTGCCATATCTTCTCCTTAACTTTTTGAAATAAAATAAGGGAAGTAGGAGCTTATCCTACTCCCCTTTTATCATTAGCCCTGTAGAATTGCAGGGATTAGTGACATAGTTCTTGTTGGGTCAAGAACACAGATACCAAGAGTAGCCATTCTGTGAATTACAGCAGAATCCTCATCAAATGACATATAAGGATTACCCTTTTGACCTGTGAATGGGTTTCTTAGACCCCATTGATAACCTCTGTACTCATTATCACCCTTAATCTTACACTTAAAGATACTAGGTTGGTCTATAGTACCAATGTACATAATATCATATCTGTAAGAGAATGCAACACCTCCATTTGGATGGAGTATCTTGTTTCTTACTGGGTCATCATAGAATGGGTCTACATCAATCTTAACTCTAACACCATTAGGAGCCCTATACTCAACAAATTGGAAACCAGCACTCAATGAGTTTTGGTGCAACTTAGATTGAGTCTTTTGGATAACACCAATAGAGCTGTTGTCAAGAACAAATTGTGTCCAACCTGATACTGTCTTTAGTACTTCCTTGTGGAATTGGATAGCACCTCTTTCACCAGTCTTAATCAAGAAGTATCTGTCTCCAAAGTCCAACTTAGAAGCAGAAAGCTCATATAGAGCATCTTCAAGAAGCTTCAAGCTGAATGTGTTGTAATACATAGTATTAGCAACTTCCATCTGCTCAAACAGACCAGCACCTGTCTTAATAACATTACCAGACTTACCAAAGTTCATGTACTCACCATTGGCATTTCTGTTGCTTCTACCAAATGCAAGTGCATTGTTCTTGTACTCAGAGAATTGCTGTTCTACTTCCCAATCTACATTGTGCATCCACATTGTAGCAACTGACTTAGTATATCTACCCTCAGTTTCCTTAACAATAGGAATACCTACAGCCAGCTTCTTGTCCAACATAGAACCTGGAACCTTGTGTTGGATTCTTACTACAGACCACTCATTTCTCATAGAAACAGGGCTTGTAAATCTTACATCACCAACCTTTCTTGAAAGCTCCTTCTCAACAAATGCAGCTTCAACTGAGAATCTCTCACCTGCAAGCAGTCTTTCAGCAGGAACACCTGCTGTGTTACCACCAGCAAGCTCTACCTTATACACTGCATTAGTACCCTCCATTCTTGGGTCTCCAAGTATTCTGAACTGATAGATTTCATTCAGATTACCTACAATGTACTCACCATCAGCAAACCAATCCTCAGGGAATACCAAATAGAAGGGAGCAGTGCCTACTCCAATCATACCACTGGCATCTGTAACAACAGTACCATTTTCATCTCTTGCCTCTACAAGAGGAATGTTTCTCCTTGAAGAACCAATAACATCCCAGTAGTATTCATTATCATCCTCAAACTCTCTTGTTGGGAATTGATTTAGGAATGTGTCAAGTGTCTTTCCTCTGTAATAAGCCAACAGTTGCACCATTAGGTTTGTAGCCTTCTGTGGAGCTAACTGAAAGATAGAACCAAGGTGGTTTTCCTTAGTAAGACCCTTCCAGTGTTGGAAGCCTACCATTTGAAACTTACCTAATTTTCCAGCCATTTTACTTAAAATTTATCAGTTATTATATCTTTATATATTATAGGCTTAGACATCAAGATTCCATCCCTTTCCAATAAAGGATTCAGGGTCCTCATCAACTCCACTGACAAACTTTAGATTACCATCTGAGGTTCTTGCTGTGTTGTTGAGAGTATGTTCCAGCTCTCTAAGACCTTTCTTTACTTCTTTCTTTACTTTACCTTTCACCAAACCATCAAGGTTCTTAAAGCCATCAGTTAGTGTGAAAAGTAACCCAATGTTCTTTAGGAAGTCTGTTCTGTTCTCCATCTCATACTTTTGGATAGCAGTAAAGTACCCTCCTGTCTCTGGGTCTTTATACACAGGCTTAGCTATATTATCATAAATCTTCTGTCTTGTTGATTTATCTATTGATAAATCCCCAAACACATCCTTGTCATTAAGGATTGATGATTTAAGCTTTTCAGCCTGTTCCTTTCTTTCTTTCTCTTCCTGTTCTGCTTCTGACTTAGCCTCATTGACAAGCTCATCATACTTATCTTTGAAGAAGTCAATATTACTTTTCAAAGCCTCTTTTGCATCATCAATATCAGTACCAGCATTGAAAGACTTTTGCACTTCTCTTGCAGCTCTTTCCTTACTATAACCTCTATTGATAAAGTCTTGATAAATCAGGTCTTTTCTAAGTTTTTCTCCCTTATCACCTTCATCAGAGATATTCTCCTCCTTAATAGAATCAAGGAAGTTTATAGTATTCTCATACTTTCTAATCTCTGTAGGTTCAACTCCAGCATTCAAGGCTTCATCAATTCTTTTCTGTCTTTCATCAAGACCTGCCTTTATCTGTTGGTCAATTAAATCTCTAAAGTCTTCAGGGTCTTTAACCTTAGATAAACCCTCATCATCAAGGTCTGGGAAGATACCTTCCTCTTTCAAGGCTTTGGCAATGGAAGAGTAGAAGTTTTTGGGAGGAGTGCCATTCCCTTTAGGAGGGGTATCTTCCTTTTCCTCTGTATTTTCTTTTCCACTACCTACGCTCTCTGGTATATCAGTAAACAAGTTATCTACATCAACAACCTCAGTAGTTTCTTCTTTATCATTATCTGGTTCCTCCTCTTTCTTAGGAGGCTTCCCATTTGCAGGTGGGGTATCCTGTGTATCCTCATCTTCTACAAACAGATTCTCAATTTCCTCTGCTCCCAAGATGTTATCTAAGCTAAGTTCTTCTTCCATATTCTTCTACCTTTTTGTTCTTAAAACAGTGCAAAGGTAAGTAAAGTTTTGCATATCTACAATATAGTAAATAAATTGCTTTTATCTATATAAATAAAATACTTGTAATATAGGCAAAAAGAAAGGGTAAGATTATCTCTTACCCTTATCTTATTAGTATTCTCCAAGATATTCTACTACCTTGTTTTCAGCTTTGCAATCTGCATCCTTAAACCAGAATACAATAGCAGATTCAACTATCTTCTGTTCTATACCATCACCAAACCAGTTCTTAAACAGTTCTGCATAATCATGGTACTGAGAGTTGATTGCAACATATACATCAGCTACTGTAACAGATGTAGGAAGTATTCCTCTATATCTCTCACAAATTTCCTTTGCTTTGTGCATATCAAACTTCTCACCACTGTACTTCCTGCCATTCTCAGTATGATACATATCAGCTACAAGATACTTAGCCTCAGATTCAGTGAAGTGTTCTCCACTCATTGAATTTCTCATTGAGCTTTTCATGTATCTCATCATTCTGTCCATATCATTACCTCCCATGCCAGACTCATTGAATCTATCACCTCTTGTGATATAAACAAAACCTAAATACTGTTGCAGATAAATACATAAATATCCAAGGCAATATAGACATTCCTGCCAGATTACTCAATACAGGAATGTCTATATAAAAGTAGGATAAAGCTGTGTTTAGTACATATACTAATGATATTAACATAGGTATGTATTTAAGCATTAGTATAAGTAACTTGTACATACTCTTATTTAAGTTTTCCTCCACAGCCATACCTTGTTCTCTTGATACCAGCCTTTGGTGACATTGGCTTTGGTCTTCTCTTTCCTCTTGCCATAATTTTACACTTTTAGTTATTTACCTTTCTTACCTTTACCTTTTCCTTTACAACCACATTTCTTTGCCATAACTATAGAATTTTAATGGTTATTTTCTCACCTTTATCATGCTTGTCTTTAAGGAGCTTGTATAGCTCTTTGAAAGTTTCTCTACTGTTTATTACTTGACCCTTAACTTTATTGACACCTACTAATAGGCATCCTGCTGAGTCTTTGTCAGTATTGCCAGCATGAATAAGTATGCCTTCAAATCCCTTTACATTAAGTAGTCTTGGCACTTTACCATTACATACTTGCTTGTAAAAACTATTAGTACAATACTTAGGAGAGATAACATCTAAGGTAATTTCATAAGTACCTTTTGGGATAGCTGTAATTGAGGGCTTTTTCAATTCCCTAATTTTAGCTATGCTCATAGAGTCATCTAACCCTCTATCAGCATCTTCAAGTACATTGCAAAACCACTTCCCATCAATAGTAAGATTACTTATGGTGTAGCTCTGCTTCTTCCATTTTCTGTCTACTATTAACTCCATGCTCATTAAAAAGGTTTAAGTTTCTCTTTCTTAATTGGCAGGTAAGGTCAGTACATATGGAACTCATAAGGTTAAACATCTGTTTCCTAAGCTCCTCCACTTCCTGCTCTAACTCTGCATTTATTTTTAGTACCTCTTCCAACCTCTCTCTATTATCAGTAGAGAGCTTCTCATAAAAATCTAATGATTCTTTCATGTTATTTATGAGGTTACTATCAACTTCACTATCATACTTCTTTCTTGCAAAGAACCATGATGTCCAGCCACTGGCTATTGTGGTAACAAGCCCTATACCTCCAGTGATTAGTATTCCTAAGTCAATCATAATTATTCTATAATTTCTATAAATCTACTATTTTTATTTTCAATGTATGGATTCTTTTCTACCACATTTACTTCTAAAATGGTGTGCTTCTTTTGAAATAGCCTAAGTAACCAACATTTCTTTGGAGGATTTATAGTTTCTTTCTTATAATCCATCATTATGTATTTTTCACTAACAAACTTAGGGTCTGTAGTAATTGTACTTGGATATTTAAGTCCAAGCTTCATTTGATACCACTTATCTCCTACAAGTGTATCTATGTCTAATGTAGGTTCTCTGAACAAAGTATCTCTAAATACTATTGTATCTTTCTTTGTAGCCTCAGATAAAAGATATTGCATCTGCTTCAAATCCTTATCCTTTATATCTAACTCCTTCCTGACCTCATTCATCTTTTCTAAGATTGAGTCATTGTAATAGTTTAACTGTTCTACAGTAAATTTAAATACTCTATTCTCATTCTTTAATGAAGAGTTCTCAGCAATAAATGCCTTCTCATTAGATATTGACACAGATAATTCTTCTTGCAATCTTTGGTTCTTAGTATATAAAATATAAGAGCCAATAGATAAAGAAACTATTAATATAGCTATAATTATGTTTATATACTTACTTACCATAATTTACAATTTTACAGCCACAAATATATAAAAAAATAAATGACCTATACAACAATATAAGTCATTTATTAAGTATATTAAACTTAATTTATTTTGTCAATAGAAAAACAAAAAACAAAAAAAAAACAAAAACAAAAAAAAACAAAAAAAAACAAAATTATGATAGATATGGGTTAATACCTAAGATGCTCTAATCATACCTATTTTACCTAAAGTTAAGGAGAGTTTATTATATATTGGTAATCTCAAAAGGTTTCTTACAAGCCTCTTTAATACACTTATTTATTAAGCTTATATTATCATCTGTTACAGCAGTACATAATTGCTCTCTGTAGTCACCTCCACCTAAAGATATTCTATATTTACAGTTTTCAATATCAAGATTATATACTTTTGAAATAAATGTTTGAAATAAAGTTCCTGCAATTATATATCTTGTAATACCAAAACCTGCATGAATAGAATCTCTCGTAAAATCTGTTTTATTTTTCCAATTCACATCATTATTCATAAATGGATAGGTACTATCTATTCCCTCAAGACTTGTTATTGCTTCAGCCTGTTCTACAGTTGGTGGAGTAGGAGTAGCTGATGTGTAAATAGTACTATTTCTTAATGCTGTATTAGTTCTTGCATTTTGCACAGCAGTTCCACTTGGAATAACAAATTTAACATCAGGACAATTAGTGATGCAATCCTTGTAGTTTTTAGCAATATTAGTCCACATGCCAATTTGTCTTTCCTTCTGATTGCTACCATAATCAAGCCATTTGTCATCATTTGCTCCATTTGGACCATGAGATTCTGATATAGTGTGATATACAGAAAATGCCCATGTCATGTTCATTCCAAATACAGGATTACTATAAAGACATGCTTTCTTACACTTGTCTATAAGTTCTTGTACAATATTCTTTGTTATATTTCCATCCTCTCCTTTTTCCCAAAAAACAGACTGGTCTGGATATGGAGATTGATATGCCCCATTTTGCAAAATAATAAAGTCCCATGCCTCGTCAGATAATATCCAATCCATCATAACAGTATCATTAGCAGGTGCAGGCTCACCTTCATCAGTTATATCAGAATTTGGTTCACTTGACCATTTACCTGTTGTACCATTATACTGCTCCCAATCAGTTGCTTGGTATTTCCACTTATAATAAGTAACACCTTGTTCACTTTCCCATCTGGATAAAAATCCACCTAATGCTGATGCACCTATATAAGCATTACCTATTATTATGTCCTTATTAAAGGAACTACATATATTACCAACTTCTCTTACTGTGTCTACTCCAAAAGAAGAGCCTATAAATAATATTTTTACAGTTTCTTTATAAGAAGAATTTTTAGATATTTCATCAGATATAGTAGCTATTTCTTCCTTTAAGCTATTAACCTGCTCATATATACTCTCATTCACATAAGGTATATTATAAATTCTAAGTGATTTTAAGAACTTAGTTTTGTTTCCTTCTATTCTAGAATTAGAATAGTGTAAACCTAATTTAACAGCACCATTAGGTTTTCTATAACCTCTATCATTTGTACCTGTGCTACCTCCAACAGAGGTTGATATTTGGTTATTATCTGCGCCAAAAAACTTAAATGTCCAACCACCAAAACTATTCTTACCAAGTGAATCAATAATATAAATAACTGTATCATCCTCTATTCCAGATACATCTATTACTTCCAAAGCACTATTAGTTGAGTTTGCTTGAGGGTTATTAAGTAGGGAGCTTCCAACATAAGCATAATCTTCAAATACCTTTAATGTACTTGTAGGTAAATACTCTATTTGTTTAGTTTCTGTAAGCATTCCTACTTTATCAGAAACTTCTCCTATTTTATTATTAGCATTAGATACATCATCATTAATTCTATTCACATAACTAGTAATAGGTTTACTATATAATCCTAATAAACTAAACCCATTAACACTATTAATAGTACCTTCTAAAGAGTGGATATACATGTATTTAGCATTGTCTCCAACTTTTATGTATTTACCAGACTCCTCATAAGTTTGTGTTACCTTATTATTATCAGCATCTGTAAATTTTATTGTTAGTCCATAATCAGCTATTCTGACTTCTTTATTACTAGTATTTAATAATTTAATTATACCATTCGTAGCAATATCTATATTATATGGACTGCTACATCTAAGATAACCACTATTAGAATTTGCTGTAGGCGGATTATCTCCAGACCATTGCCCTACTGTAAAATCTGTAACATCAATTTTTATACCACTTATCTCAGCTCCTAACTCTGTTATTTTTCCATCCTTTTCTAATAATACAGTATCTAAATCTTTATTTTCAGAATTAAATACTGCTTTACTTGAAGTAACAGGATATATCTCTACTTGATTGTTTCCTCCTATGAGTTCACTTTCTAATAATTTTTTTATCTTTCCCATATTATTTACTAATAGTTATATTAGGTATTTCTTTTATAAACTCTGTTTGTAGATTTCCTCCTTCTCCACCATTAGATGATAAAGGTGACCAACCATTATTACCATATATAAATAATTTATAAGTGTTGTCAGACTGAGGTTTCAACCATGCAACATTACTAATAGGAGGCTCTTTCACACTAATTATTATATCTTTTATATATCTCATATTATAAATTATTATACTGATTGATAATGTCTTGTACCCACGTACCTTTCCAAAAATTAGCATCTTCTTCAGCAACTAAGTAACCATTAATAACTTTAAAAGTATCATCTAAATGGTAATTATATTTGAGAGTTATTGTTTTAGATTCTTTATTAACTGATTCAATTAATCCAGCTTCAAATTGAAAAGAGTGTTCATAATCATGATATTTACTCAATCCTATACCTGCTTTTAATGTATCATTCCATTCTCTAAGGGTTAAAACCTTATCTTCTCTAGAAGAGATTACAAGGGGTTTATCAAAGGTTTTTAATCTAGTGGTGAAAATTGTCCATCTACTGTTACCTATAGCTCCTCTACATATATATTTATTATCTTTCTTTCTAAATCCACAAACAGGTGTACATAATACTGTTGCATTATTATTATCTTCAGATGGAATGATTTTTACAATTACATAAATTGTTTCTTTTAAAAATTGATAAATTAAATCTCCAACAGCTATTGTTTTATCATAAGAGGGGATACTTCCTATCCAATCTGTTTGAAGTTCAAGTATGCCTGTATCTTCATTAAAAGAATATGAAGTGTGTGTTAATTCTTTACTATGTCTTGTATTTTTTGTAATAATAAAATTATTATTACCTAAGTAATTCCATATATTATTAAATCTATTATAGTTAGTAAAGTTACCACCAATTTCTCTATAATAACTAGATGCAGGAAATATAGGATTAAAAAATAAACAACTATTTCTTGTAAAAGTAGGATTGTTTGTATAGAAATGACAATCAACTATAGAACCATTTCTCATAAACATAGATACAATAGTACCTTCATTAGAAAGTGATATTTCACATCTATAAAATAAAGCAGAACCTATAAAATAATAAGGAGGAATGCCCAAAGGGTTATTAATATCAGATATAAATCTAAATGAACAATCAATAAACTTTAAATTTTGAGAATTAGCTCCATCTGCGCTTGGGAATCCACCAATCATATAAGCATTTTCACAATAGCAATTTCTAAAAGTTAATGGACTAATATCTGATTTTATTTCTACTATCTTATAACAACCATCAAACCAACAATTATCAACACATCCATAAAACCCTCCATTTTGAGTTCCAACTTTTGTATTTGTAAGACCTATATAACAACTACTAAAATTACATTCTCTAAATGCTGTATTTCTTGCTTGATTAGAACCAGTGCTTACACCATAAACATTATTATTAAATTCACAATTATAAAACTTATAAAAGTCTGCATTATCTCCATACTTTCCAACTTCTAAACCAAATCCAACACAAAATCCCATTGATTTAACATTAGTCATTGTAAATCCAGTTGAATCGGTTGCTTTAAAATTTGGATGATTACAAGGTGGGATTGGAAGCTCATAAGGATTAGTTGCTTCTTCATAATTAATAAAAGCATCTGTTACAATACCAGCATAAGGTGACATAGGTTCTAATCCATGAGAAGGCAGTTTATTAACTCTTTCAGTGTTCCAATCTTCAGGGTTCTCAGCATAATAGGTTGTGTTCTGCCACATAGTAAACATCTTCCTATAGTTGATTCCATTCCATCCTAATATATCAAAGTCTTTAAGGTGACTATAATGACCACTATTAACACAAATACCATAGGTTCCTGTATCTACTAATATTTTAGTAGAATATTCATTTGCTTCTCTAATATCACCAAATGTACCTCTTTTAACACCACTGAAATATATTGAATGATATACTTTATTTCCCCAACCAATATTTAAAGGAGTACAAATTCTATAAACACCTAAACCTAGTTCTACATTTTTAACATTAGTACTAAAAGCAGTATCTAATGCTTCTTGTATTGGTAAATAATTATCAGTACCTTCTATAATAACTTCAAAATAAGTATCAGCATTATCCTTAACTAATTGTCCAGAATCATCATATTTAGCTCCATATGCTTTACCATCAGCAACAGTACCAAACCATGCACAATACCATTTATTTATTTTCCATGTACCATCAATATAGTTTTTAGTCCTATCATAATTAAAAATATGGTCAGAAGAGTCAGCTATAATTTTAGTATTATTACCATGTAATGTTCCATTTGAGAGCTTTCCTCCTTCAAATTTTAATGTACATCCTTCAGGAATAGTAATATCCTCTCCATTTAAATCAAAATCATATCTGATTTCATATATTAGATTAGGTTTATTTATCATTTCTTGAGTAAGAATATTCTTACCATCTTGTATATTCTTTCTTAATATTTTGTAACCTTTTCCACTAAAATTAGATGGTTCATACTCTCTATTAGCAAGTTCTAAATTACCCTCCTCATTTATATTTAAATCTTCTTTATTTGTTTTAATATCTGCCTCTCCTATTATATTTTTCCATATACCATTAAGAAATAGTTTAAGTTTTCTATCTTTAATCCATAGGTCATTTTTATTTTCAGGTTCTTTAGCTCCTTCTATTATAGTATTATACCTTTTCATATTATCCCTTAGTTATAGTTATTTCTATTGAGTTGGGTGCTACATATGATATAATTACATCACTTATTCTAACCATATTTACTTAGTATTAGTTGTAGGTTTCTTATTAAGTACCTTTCTCTTCAGAATCACATCATCTTCATGCTTCTTCTTATCAAGGCTTAATTTCTCTCTATCAAGTTTGAGTCTTTCATCAAACTCCCTTATCTGCTCCATAAGCTTATCCTTAGCTTCTTGAGAGTATTCAGGTTCTATTATACCATCACCTTCACTATTCTTACTGTAAGCCTGCATCTGTGCAATAAGAATCTTTGTCTCATTATCTCTTTGGTTAAGGACATCTTCCTGTTGCATTTTAGCCTGTTCCATCTGAGCCTTCTGTTCTATCTCCTGTTGCTGTACCTGCAATTGCTGTTGCTGGGCTTGAGCCTGTCTTTCTTGAATGTTTCTTTCATCCTTTTCAACAAGTCTCTGCTTTTCAGCAAGTGAAGATGAGCCAAATAGCCTCATAATAGTTGAGAATGATAGATTTTGGTTCTGCAATGCTGCCTGAGCTAAGGTATCAAGTTTTGAGTTTAATTCTTGAATGCCATTGCTATTATCTACTACAAGACCATAATCAGCTTCTGCAAATTCATCACCATCTATTTCCATAACTCTCATTGAATTATCTGATAAGATGTATTGGAATTTCTTGCTTCTGCCTCTCAATGCTATCTTAGCTGTTTCAAGCAAGTACTCTAATGCTCTCTTCTTGACATCCTCATGTACTACAAATAGCCACTCTGTAATGTGAGAAGACTGCATCATACTTCTCTCTACTCCACCTACTGTTTCTCTATTACTTACCTGACCTTCTCTTTGCTTAGTAATACCAGCAACTTCTGCCATTTCCATCTTGATAAATTCAAGAAGATTAATGTATTGCTGTATCTGATTGCCATCAGAAGCTGTAATTACACCAGCAGAAGCATTGTTTAATGCACCTGCAAGTTTACCTGTAGCTGCACCTACATTACCTTCATTGAAGCTATCTTCTACTGCAAGACCCATAGTCTTTGCATAGTATAACCATTTCTCTACATCCCATCCCTTAGGTTTCTTGGCAAAATCTAATCTCACCAATGAACCCCAGTTTCTTGCTATCAGCTTATTTAATCTATCATGTATTGCATCATACAAATAGTTATATGGCTTCATCATATCCACCAAGCTGAATGGTCTGTTGTCATTAAGGTTATAAATAGAGCCTACAATTCCAAAGTGACATCTTGAAGGATTACTTAATCTGTTATATTGAACTACTCTTGGTCTCATATTGACATAAATGTCTGTACCAATCTTAGTTCCTTCCCATGCTTCATTGATGTAGAATATCTGCTCTTCCTCTCCAGCATCCTTATCTATTACATAAGTCTCTGGGTAGAAGTTAAATACTTCTTCACCTGTTTGAGGGTCATAACTTCTTACCTTCTTAATCTTTCTTCTTGACTTCCAATATACTCTAAGTACTCTCAAGTTTCCTGCAACATCATAAGGAAGAAGTGAGTTATTAACTCCATCATATCCTCCTAATGGGTCCCAAAAGAATCCCTCTGTACTTATTTCATCCCCTATCATATGATTATTGACAAAGCCATATCTCTCATCAATATTATCCATAGAGTCTGTAGCAGCTTGACCTACATGGTCAGGCATCTTCTCTATGTACTCCATATCTTTCTTTGTCAATACATCATAATAGGTATCAATGACCTTGCCTGGACTCCAATAATCTTCAAGGATTATCATATCTGCATCCTCAATCTTATTGCTATATCCTGACTTAAAGATTCTTACTTTGAGTGGATTCAATCTTTCAATAGTAGGTTCACCTCCTACAATATCACATTGATAAATCTCTTCACCAACTGCCATTGCATCCATGAATCCCTGATTGAACATTAAAGGAATATTCAACTCCTTTACATAATGGTTTAATAGGGCATTAGCCCTTATTTCCCTCATATCCTGCCACTCATAGCTGTAATAGTCATTTATCTTTTCAAGCTCTTGATTAGCCTCTTCTTCTGACTGAGAAGTATTAGATACCCATTCTTGTAGCTTCTGTAGTAATTCTTGCTTCTTGTTATTCTCTATCTCTGTAATAGCATTAGGATTAGTAACTACTACCTTGAAGTCAAAGACTCTCTTGCTTTCCTCACCTCTAAGCACATTCAACTTACTATTCATAATAGGATAGTGTTGAATCCTATCAGGTATGAAACCTGCCTGTAGCTTTTCAGGATTCAGTATCATCTCAAGGTCACTCATGTGTAGTTTACCATTAAGGAGGTCATAATTTATCTTTTTATGTATCACAGACTTCCTTACCAAACTATAATTGAAGAATGTTTTAGAATCAGCCCAGTCCAAGTGAGCAGCCCTCCATTTTCTATTTTTCTTTGAAAAGGGTAACTGCTGTGGTGGTAAATTTATAAAATTACTCATATTTCCATTTATATCCATAAGCAGTTTTCCTCTTTCCAAGGCAACAACAGCTTATGTGGCTGCCTTTACCATTTAAGTGTCTTTCTGCCTCTGAAGCAGAGGAAAATCTATTAATAATATTATCATTTGAATCTAATTGAAGTACAGCTTTGCTAAATCTCTCTATTAGTATATCCATGCCCATTTTTCCACCTTCTATATACATCTTGATTTGTAGTACCAACATATACCTTCTTATTCTTAGGATTTATATGCAGATATACTATGTATGCCTTATCTTCCATACTTCAATTTAATTACTGTGCAAAGGTAAGTAAAATCCTTGACCTATGCAAGTATATAAGTAATTTATTAACCATCAGTCTCCATTTTTACTAAATTTACTGACTAAACCTAAAGTCATAGTTCCTCTTGAAGAATGGGTCATTACCATCATAGCTATTATTAGCCCTCTCCTGCTTTTCCTTACTAACATCTCCTTGGTATCTTATCATTCTATCTTCTCTTAGAAGCATCAGCATACCCATAGCAGATATTCTATCGAAGTTACCCTCAGAGTTGTAATTAATAAGCTCTTTCAGCAGTGCTCTGTTCCTCACAGTAAATAGTCTTGGAACCATTACCTCTTTCTCTTCTCCATCAATAGTTTGCATAATAGGAACTGGAGCTAATAGCCAGCTTCTCAATCTACTCCTTGCATAAGCATTAATGGCAGGAGAGGCATTAGTACCTTTTGACTTGTTACCATAGCCATCTTTCATCATCTGCTTTTCCTTTAAGAAATCAAGAACATCTGTAAGAAGATAGAGACTATTTCTTGTCGAGAAGTGAGAGAATAGACCTTTTTTATTGTACTCATAGTTCAGCCTGCCATTGTAGAATAGACAAAGCTTTCTACAAATCTCATAGTAATCATCAGCAAAAGGAGGTCTTCCAGTGTATTCAGCTACTATCCTATCTGTCCATAAATCCAGTACAAATATAGAACCTAAAGACATAGTATTTGATTCATCATCATCATAAGGGTCAGCACCTAATATATACCTATCATTGTATGGCTTGCCTGTATTCCTATCAATCTTAGGTAACTGATATATTTCAATAGCACCTCCTATCTTATTATCCTTATGTGGGAAATCCCTAATAGGTGTAGCAGAGGTAGGTTTATACTCCACCTGACCATCTTTATTGAATACCAAATCACCTACATACACATCATCATACTCTGTAGGATTAGCATCCAATTGACCTATTCTTTCAGTCAAGTCAGCTACAGGGAACATATTTACACCTGTCTTAACAATAGCTTCAGCAGGAGTAATAGGAACCTCAGCAATAGTCTTAATAATAGTATTAGGGTCAGTAGAATTGTACTTTACCCTATACCTATTCATAAGAATTTCAATTAGAGCCTTAATTACATCAGATACACCATTCTCATTATAACATCCTTTTCTATTTACATAGCCAGGAAAGAAGAATACAAAGTAAGGTTTACCTTGGTTGTACTTATCAAATACATTAGGTAAAGCATACATATTATAACCTTTAGGGTTATACATGATTTCCTGAGCACCAGCAAAGTCTGATTCATTGTCACCAGCAGTACCTAACATATAGATTTGTCCAAAGACAATATCACCTTCCTGTACTGAAGGTAAAAGCACATTATACAAATCAACTAATCTTGGGAATGTACCAAACTCTTCAATAAGAATCTTGGCAGCTCTCTTACCTCTCAACTTAGACTCATCATCCTTAGATGATACTCCAAGTACTGTATTCTGAGTACCTCTTTCAATATCCAACTCTACATCCTTATACCCCATTATCCATGTCATTTCCTGCAAAGAGTTCTTTAATCTCTTTCTTGGAAACTGGGTATTGGTTGCACAGAAGTTAGCCATATCTACAAACTTGTTAAGGACACCATCCTTAGTAAGATACTCCTTCTGGTAGGCAGTCACTATACCCTTTACCTTTTCATGTGCTTCCTCATTCTCACCTACTACAAAAATATGGTTAAGTATAGATGCAAGACTATATGACTTACCTTTACCTCTGGAAGCAAGCTCAGCCATGTGCTGACCTCCCTCAAAGTTATTATACAAGCCACCATTTGATGCTTGGTCTAAGCAATGGAACCTCCAATAGATGCCTTCCCAACATTCAGGTAGTGCCTCTACTCTATCAGCTCTTTTGGACTTTCTCTTCTTACCATTCTTATCCTTATACTCTCTAATCTTAGAGAGCATCATAGGAGAATAGTTAAGGAACCAATACATATATCCTGTGGTCCATTCTCCATCACTTTCCCTTACATAACCATCCCAGATTCTTCTTCTTTCCTCTCTTACCCACTTACCATATTCACTATTAGGGTTGGCATTAGGTCTAAGGTTAGTAAATGTACCATACTTCTCATAATGTATAGCAGATGGTCTGAAGTAATCCATATCCTCTAATATATGAGGATTAGCCAAGTCTACAATGATTCTACCCCTATCATCCCTTGGTCTATCCTTAGCATATTCTCTTGTAGGGCTTATCAATCTCTTGACAAACTCTACATTATTTATAATATCAAATAACTGGTCCTGAACTTCCTGAGGAAGGCTATTAACCAATTCCTCAGTTAGCTCAGTTTGAAACCTATTCATCTTAGGAAATGTATTTCCACCTATATACATGTGATTTTCCTCCATTTTTACAAGCATGACTAATTCCAGAAGCATTGACTCCTAAAGTTTTACTTACTTCTGTAATAGAGTACCATTCTTTTATAACTTCCCCATTGATTGATAATTGTACAACTCTTCTCCTATGTGTTAAAGATTTCTTTTCTTTCACCCAGTCTTTATTTTGAGCAATAGATAGCTTCCTTTTATGCTCCTCAGATAGTAATCTTCCTTTTGCAGACTCAGACATTCTTTGTTTAGTAATATCTGATAAAGTAGGCTGATTTCCTCCACTCTTTAGATTATATCCATTTGGTGTTAGAGTGTTGTATTTACTTATAAATTCTATTTCAAGTTTATTAAGCAAATCATTAGTGGAAACATTCCTATCTTCACTATACAAGATAGTTACCATCATATTTTCCCATCTGTATTTTAGTATGGCATGGTATATTCCCTGCTGTTCTGAGCATAGTAAATTCTTATATTTATTAAGTCTTTCTTTCAAATTCAGGCTTCTTCCTATATAGGATTTACCAGACAGAGAGGTAATCATGTAAATTCCACATTTATTCATTGGTATTTTCTGAAACTCCATTATATTCTCCCTTTATAACTGCTTCATAAAAATCAGAGCCTATCCAATTGAATATTAATGTACTCAACATGATATTCATCTCTCTTAACATATTCTCTTCCTGACCATCAGGAACCTTAGCAGTATGTTGCACTGTTATTACTCTATAAGATTTACCTCTCTTGGTAAACCAGAGAGTGTACTTATAAATCTTATAAACCTTGAATGAGGAATGAGGCATAATTTCCTTCTGCAACACCATGTGTCCTACATTCCCAATTCCTCTCTCACTTCTCCTTGTCTCAATATGTTTATTAAGACCCTCTATAATATCTTCTGCTTTCATAGTTACAATGCTAAGTCATCCTCAAATATAGTCTTTTCTCCCTGTCCTCTCATCTTACCTGAACTTCTCATTTCAGAATTAAGTGCTTTCTCAGCCTCATCCAAATCTCTAATGAGAGGTGTAATCTGTTTTACAATGGCTGTAATCTCCTTGAACTCCTTAACTTCAAGACTGTCAAAGTCCAACTCCCTCAGTTTTGCTCTGAACTTATTAACCATAAACCTCGTGTCTTCAAGGAGTAATGCAGAGATTGGCTTAAATGATTTATAAAATTCTATTGCTTCTGTTACTATCCTGTCTGGTTCCCATTTAGGAGGTAATCCCTCTCCCTCTTTAATAGCTTCCATTCTCTCCTTGTCATCTACAAGGTATTGATAGTCACTTCTTGGGTCACAGAAGAAGTATATGAAGCCAAGTTCCATAATAGCCTTATCCTTATTAACAGTCTTATCTCTTTGCCATATCTGTCTAAATGGTTTAAGAGCAAAGGCTTCCTCAGATATTACTATCTTGTAACCCTCATATTTGAATAATTTTATCATAACTTTTTTTTTCAAAAAAAAAAGCAGTAGTTTTCACTACTGCTTTTCTATATATGAAGCCAACTTTAGTATGACTTCTTTGCTATCTCCCAGTAAGCCAAGAGCTGAATTACATCTTGAGCATAATACTCCTCTAACCTTTCCTGTAATATGGCTATGGTCTATACATAGGTTCTTTGTACTTCCACATACTTCACAAGCTTTTGGTAAAGCTTCATATTCTTCTTCAGTTAAATTATAATTATACTTAATCTGTGAGAGTCTAATTTTAGACTTATTTCTTTCAGCCCATTCTTTAGAGTAGTTTGGATGTTCTCTTCTCCACTTGTCTCTATAAGATTTGACTTTTGTTTTATTCTTATCTCTCCACTCTTTATGGATACTTTTTAATGTATCCTTATTCACATTATTGTAATTTCTACTGTAAGCATTTTTACAATCTTTGCACTTAGAATCAGAATACTTATGGATGTTGCCATTCTTATCTTTATAACTTCTAATGTAGAAGTTATCTATAAGCAAAGTTCTATTACAGCAAGAACAAGTCTTAAACAATAAGCTTTTTGTCTGGCACATATACTTGTGGCTGAGTATCTGGAATCTCTTCCCATTCTTCAATAATGAAGTCAATATCCCTATCCTGTAGCAATAGACACTGCTTTCCATCCATCTCAACAACATCAAAATTGTAAGTAGTAACAGGATTGTCAGTTACAATTCCATCTTTAAGAGTGCCTGCTTGATGTTTTCTTACTGCAAACCTTGTAGGGTTTACACACACTATATCACCTACCTTTATATCTCTTACTGAACTACCTACTGCAAGTACAGTTTGATATTCTTTTAATCCACCCTGCTGCTTAGTAGTATCAATTAGACCACCTCTTGTAATTACATCATGTTCATACTTATCCATTGTAGTGATAAGTGCAGTGAACATTGGCTTTATTTTCTTAACCTTCAACATACTCAATAACTTTTATACCATATTCTACAGCACAAGAGTGCTCAATCTTACAACCTCTATATTTGTCCCAGTCTTTAGCAAAATATGCAGCATCTGCTACAGATAATAGCTCAATTGATTTACCCAAGAACCACAGAGGTCTTGCATCTACTGGTGCATCTTTGATGAAGCTATCAATCACTTCTACATCATCATTGAGTACTGTCTTAGCCTCTTCCACAGCTTTGGCTCTTTCAGCTTCTATTTCTTCATTTGTCTTACCCTTCATGGGCTGACTAATAAACAATTTCTTCATTTCTTCTCCCTTATCTGCTTAATAAACTTGAGTCTCTTTTTCATACCTAACATCCTATCATAAGTGCAAGTCAGTTTACCCAGTGATGGAATGTTGAAATTTGTTCTCAACTTAGCAAAATCCTCTTCATTAAGATTCTCCTTTAATGGCAAGGACTGTATAGATTGGTTAATAAATAACCAAAATGCCTTATATGTTTTATATACCACTTCTTTAGGTAAATCCAACTCTTCAGAAACCTTACCAATTATATCAGGATAATTCATTTCAATTCAAAAAGTAACAATAGTTGGAAAGTGCCAGTCTCTTCATCAATGTTGGGAATAAACCTTGAATTAATCTTACCATCAATGATAACTTTATTCTTCCTTAGCTTGCCCATAATTACCTGAAAGTGTGGGAGAGTGATATTACACTCTTCCCTTACTTTCTTCTTTGTATCTTCACTTATTGTAACCTTATCAAGTATCTCATTATCCTTGATAACTTTACTGAGTTCATATCTTTGCTTGACAAAGGATGTAATTACATCAATCTCTCTATCAGTTAGCTTATGAAAAGGCTCCAAGAATTTGAACCAATACCTGAAGAAGCTTCCACTTAAAGAACATGGTACTCTAACTATGTTATTAGGTTTCTTCATCTTGTAACTTACTCTTCAGTTTTAATATCTGGTGTTTCCTCTTCCTTATTATCTTCCTCAACCTCTTCAGGAACTGTCATAAGCTCCTCAATCTCAGCAATACATTTCTCAAGGAAGTCTTGCTTGAATATATGTCCATTCTCTACTACCTTAAACAAGTAGTCAAGTCTCTTGAACATGTTACCCATATTAGCAGCTTGCAGCTTCATATATAACTGCTTAGCCTGCTCACTAAGCTGATGAGCTATGTTCTCTAACTGCTCATAAGACATCTTTTCAGGTCTCTCTGTTTCCTTTGTTGTTGGTTGCATCTCTACAACCTTTCCCTTCTGCTCTTCCATTTTAATTTGTAATTAAGTTGTTAATACTCTTCAAGGAATTTATGTCCATATCTATTCTTGTATAGAGTCTCCCACTCTTCTATTGAACATTCTCCTATATCAGTGGAGCCACACTCATCACAGTAATCTGAATCCTCCATTCTCGGAATGTTCCTAATATTCAATGATAGACAATGCTTGCAGTATAATACTGGCACTTCATTGTAATCATTAGGCTGATTTTCTGTGTTTAAGTTGCTCATAAATCATCTTCTTTCTTTCATTAATAGTTCTACTGTGGTGTCCCTTTCTCTTACAAGTATTAGCTTTGTTATTGAAAGGTCTCTTAGGGAAGATAATACCATCAAGAGATACATGACCTCTTTTGATTGCTCTCCTTACAGACTTGAACTTGCTTACTGCTTCATAAGTTCTTAGGTGAAGAATACCTTTTCCATAGAAATCTCCCACAATATCTACTCTATTCTTCTCCATATAATCCTTGAACTCCTCTTCACTCATCAAGGGTCTCTCTATTGTCTTCTGCTCTTCCATTTCCATAATGTTTTTATCTAAAGTAGATTAATACAAACTGACCATTTTCTTTAAGTAGAGAAACTATATCCTCTCTCTTAATTCCTTCCTCATTGGCTGACCTTACAATACCTCTGATTGTAGTATCAGTTAATGCAGCCATAACTTGATGAACCTCTGAACCATTGGTCTTTTTGGTCCTTGTCATCTTTGCCTTTTCTATCTCTTCCATATTATCTAAATTAGTTGCGGAGGGTGGACTTGAACCACCAACACAGTATTACTGCTTCTCAAGGTTATGAGCCTTGCATGTTTCCATTACACTACCCCACGATGTATATTTGAGCAGATAGTGGGAATCAAACCCACACATTAACATTGGAAGTGTTACATACTAACCTTTATACTATACCTGCATTTGAGTAGATAATCAGATTTGAACTGACCCCTTGACATTGGCAATGTCATATGCTAACCACTAACACCATACCTACATTATAGAGCCTCCTGAAGGATTTGAACCCTCTCTTCCTGTTTACAAGACAGGCTTGCTAAACCATTAACACTAAGGAGGCAAATGGTACTCCCACTGAGAGTTGAACCCAGACAACCATTGCTGATTGACAGATTTTAAGTCTGTTGTGTCTACCATTTCACCATGAGAGCATCTCTTGTCAATAAGGTCTTATATCACATAAGTGGAATAAGTAGTCATACTTATTGATATTCTGAATAAAGGTCTCACACTCAGATGCTATACCTTTATAAACAGTCTCTTGAGGAATCTTATCATAAAATGCAATAGTAGCAGACTTAACTTCACTTATAAAGTCAAAAGCATTCAGTGCATCACTTGGAGTTCCCTTGATAGCATTAGGTTGCATTTTACCAAGTATTCCCATATATCCTTCTGCAAGACCATCCTGATAGTCTGACAATATATCAAGGAACTCATCAAGATATACATGGATATTCTTCTTAGGTGCTGCCCAATGCAAGTTCTTACACTTAGTCTTCCAACCTTCAAGTTGATTTAAGAAGTTAATAAAGAACTGAGAACCAGATACTTCTGTACTTCTGCTTGATTCCATTGGAGTAAATAGGCTATCTTCTTCAAACATATTCTCTTATTTTGATGGTTCAAAGTTAAGCAAAATAATTGGAACTATCAAATATTTTCCTAATTATTTTTAGTACCCTCTAAGAGACTCGAACTCTTACACTACTATTACTTCATACTGGAGCCTAAATCCAGCGTGTCTACCAAATTCCACCAAGAGGGCATTATAAGTACTCCTGAAGAGAGTCAAACTCTTAATCTTTATTCCAAGCCCTGACTTTTGAGGTCAGTGTGTATCCCAATTCCACCACAGGAGTATATAGTGGGTACTCAAAGAATCGAACTTTGTTCTAAGGATTTTCAGTCCTCCGCAATGTAACCATACCTGCCCAGCACCCATAATGACTTATTTGTGTCTCTACCCACATCACCTTCCATAAGTCAAGGACAAAGATTTCTATTGAAGTGGGGCAGAAAGGAATCAAACCTTAAACAGCCTGAGGCAGTGGATTTACAGTCCACACTAATTCACCACATTAAAGCTACCCCATACAATATTTATTATTCACTCCAGCATCAAAGGAACTATATTCCAACTGGAATAGTTCCTGTAGGTGTCCAAGCATAAGTCTTAGCAGCTTGTCTAAAGTATGCCTTAGCACCTCTCTTAATTAATGAAATAACCTTTCTCATAACATTAAAATTTGGAGTTAATAATATGTTATGTTCCCCCATAAGGAGTCGAACCTTACTCTCTGGATTAAAAGTCCAGAGCATCCACCATCAATGCTTTGGGGGAATATTTGCCAAGGTTGAGGTTGTGCTCCCACAAGGACTTGAACCTTGAATCCCCTGTTTAAGAGACAGGTGCTTTAACCAATTCAGCTATAGGAGCATAAGACTTGGAGGTGAGATTTGAACCCACGAATCAACAGATTTGCAGTCTGTGCCATTAAACCACTCTGGTACTCCAAGATAGTACTGGCAGAGGGACTTGAACCCACATGCAACCTATTACCCTTTCTTCTGTGTATAAGACAGAGGGGATATGCCAGTATATTGGGGTGTTAGATGGGATTTGAACCCATGCCATAAGGAGCCACAATCCTCTGCTCTACCTGACTGAGCTACTAACACAGTGCTGATGGAAAGACTCGAACTTTCAACTACTGCCTTATGAGAGCAGCCTTCTACCATTGAAGTACATCAGCTATTTCTAAGGTATTGAATAGCAGCTTCTAATACCTCAGTATTATCCTTAGCCATCCCAAGTAATGTATTGCATTGAGAACATAGCAATCCTCTTACCCCTCCTGTTTTATGGTCATGGTCTACAAAAGCTTTAGTAACTTCAAAAGAAGTCCCACATATAGAACATTTATTGCCTTGTGCATCAAATAGACCCTTATATTCCTCTTCTGTTAAACCATATTTAGACTTTTTCTGATATAAAATGTTCCTTTCTTTTATGCTGGTACAGCATTCCTTTCTGTATTGGTTATAACATTCCCTACTACAGAACTTTTCTCTACCTGCATTAGCCTTTAGTTGCAAGGTTTCAAATTCCTTACCACAATGTTTACAGATAAGAACTATTCTCTTGCCTCTACTACTTAAATATTTTCTAATCATAGTTGGCATACAAGGAATTGAACCTTGATTACTACCTTATCAGAGTAGCTTCCTGACCATTAGAAGATATGCCAATATAGCAGGTACTGAATGACTCGAACACTCATCTTTCAGATTTGGAGTCTGAGGTTTTACCATTAAACTAAGTACCAATTTATAGTTGCAGGTAGTGGATTTGCACCACTGGTCTCCCCATTATGAGTGGGGCAAGATTACTACTTCTCCAACCTGCTAAAACATCAAATCATTGATTACTTCTCCTTATTGCACTCAGAGAACTTTCAGAAATGATGGCATCAAGTATTGCAAGCTACTTGACTGAACTCCTTGCAAAAGTTCTTGCGGGGAAGGTAGGACTCGAACCTACTCTCTTCTGATTAACAGTCAGTAGCTTGTACCATATAAGCTCCATCCCCATTATGTTGCTCCTATTAGAATCGAACTAATGACCTTTTCCTTGTAAGGGAACTATTCTAAACCACTGAACTAAGGAGCATTGATAGGGTAGTTTCTTTAACCTCTAACTACCCAAAAGAGGGTCCAAGCAAAAGCTCAACATTATGAAAACATGAAAACATAGTGTGGAGAATGAGGGACTTGAACCCTGAACTCCTCCTTGCAAGGGAGGTGTGTTAGCCAATTACACCACAAACCCCATTAGTATAGTAGACAGGACTCGAACCTGCATCCTCTGCATCCCAAATGCAGTGCCCCACCAATTAGGCTACTACTATATATTGCGGAGAGCAGTGTACTTGAAACACATACCATTACTAGTACAATCTGTTTAGCAGACAGTCCCTAAGACCTCTTAGGTTTACTCTCCATTTTCCTTCACCAATATGTCAAAGAACACCTATTATTGCGGAGAGATGAGGTCCCGACCCCCAAGCATTTTACTGCTCAATCTGTTTTCAAGACAGTTCCCAGTCCCACTGAGTTACCTCTCCATTTGCCTACCTACCTCTGTAGGATAGGACTTTAGTAGATTAAAAGTGGATTAGCAGGATGTGGGGGAATTGAACCCCAATCTCCTGATTGACAGTCAGGCACATTAACCACTATGCTACACACCCTAAGTTGTAGAGCTATTGGGATTTGAACCCAAATTTCTGCCTTGAGAGGGCAGTTACCTAACCCTTAGTAGATAGCTCCATTTATTTGTATTGGGTATGGGACTTGAACCCATAATCTCCACATTGAAAGTGTGGTGACTTAACCACTTCATCTAACCCAACATTTAGTACCCTCTATAGGAATCGAACCTATATTCTAAGTTTAGAAGACTCATGTACTATCCATTGTACTAAGAGGGCATCTTCTCTATTACTATTGTTACCCCAATAAGACTCGAACTTATGTTACAGGAGCCAAAATCCCGTGTAATAACCAACTATACTATGGGGCAATAAAAAAGGAATGTTACCTTAAAACAACTGGTTAAAGTAACATTCCTAATAAATGGAAATTTCCTAAAACCAATTTTCCTTAATTGCACTGCAAAGGTGAGCAAAATATTTGAATTGTGCAAGCTTTTCTCCAATTATTTTCAATTCAAGTATCATTTTCTTGTCTTGAAGGAGTAAAGTTAGGCTTGATTTTAGGTCTTATCTATATTCTTTCAAGTAATTCCTACTAACTTGTTAGCCCAAGATTCAGTATAAAAACTGTAGTAGTTCCATTTAATTCCTATCTTACTACATAGGTAATGTACTATGTTATGCAGTAATGATGGGATTCCTATTACTATCAAATATAGTGGACCTAATATATCAGATTGCTTACTATGACCACATTCATGTTGAATAGATTTTTGTGATGACATAGGATTCACAAAGAGATAATCTCCTAAAGACATGGCTGAAGGTAGAGTACTATTCACTATAATAGTATTGCCATCTGCCTTACCTTCTCTATATGCAGCTTGGCACAATACACCCTCTATACATAGAGCAAGTATATTCTGTGGAAACTGCCATAACCATTTAATAGAATCCTTAATGTAATTACTTATCTCCTTCATTCTTGTATATAGTAATATCCCTGAAGCTTTGTTATGGCTTCATAAGAGTTATTTCTAATCTCCTTTTAACTACTAACTTCATTAGACCCGTTCTTGATTATACCCCTATAGCATGATTCCCTGTGCCTTTTCTCAGGTGGATGTGCTCATGCAATCTAATTTATATAGTAGCAATTTTAGTAGTATTGGGGACAACCTCCTCTCTATGTAAGTGTGAGAGTACTAACCCAACTTCTGACCCATTACTTTTTAACCTCATGGGTGGGAGGTTAATCCACCATTAACCTCTACTGGGATGCAAAGGTAGATAAAAGTTTTGATATATGCAAATATATAAATGAAAAATTTATAGGAAAAATAATTTTCTCTTTTTTTTTT